>Ga0209415_10000612_pt1 | contig 67099 bp, 61 predicted proteins | sample PeaSoiSIISIP2007_FD_187696 | JGI IMG/M metagenome (GOLD analysis project Ga0209415, IMG submission 187696) | Peat soil microbial communities from Weissenstadt, Germany - SII-SIP-2007 (SPAdes) (version 2) | ecosystem: Environmental > Terrestrial > Soil > Wetlands > Peat | place: Germany...
GGGAGCCTCTGGGCGAAGATGGCCATGCAGCTCGGTCTCGACGTCGACCTGGTCCCGACCGACTGGCGCTCCGGCGTCGATGCCGTCGTGCTCGAGGAGCGCCTGCAGCACGACGAGGGCCACCGCATCAAGGCCGTGCTGATCACCCACAACGAGACCTCGACCGGCGCGACGAGCAGCGTCGCCGACGTCCGCGCGGCGCTCGACCGTGCGGGGCACCCGGCGCTGCTTTTCGTCGACGCCGTCTCGTCGCTGGCGTCGATCGACTACCGCCATGACGAGTGGGGGGTCGACGTCACGATCGCCGGTTCGCAGAAGGGGCTCATGTTGCCGCCGGGACTGTGCTTCAACGCGATCAGCGAGCGCGCCTTGTTCGCGTCGACGACCGCCGGGCTCCCACGCGCGTACTGGGAGTGGGCGCCGATCCTGGAGCAGAACGCGCAGGGATTCTTCCCGTACACGCCGCCGACGAACCTGCTCCTCGGCCTGCGGACAGCGCTCGACATGCTCTTCGACGAGGGCCTCGACGCGATCTTCGCCCGGCACCGCCGGCACGCTGCCGCGACCCGGGAGGCGGTGGCGGCGTGGGGGCTGGAGCTGCAGTGCCAGGATCCCTCCGCCTACAGCCCGACGGTGACGGCCGTCGTCATGCCGGAGGGCTATCGCGAGGACACCTTCCGCCAGGTGGTGCTCGAGCGCTACGCGATGTCGCTCGGCGGGGGCTTGAGCAAGCTGGCGGGCCGGGTGTTCCGCATCGGCCACCTCGGGGACTTCGACGACCTGGCGCTCGTCGGCGCGCTCGCCGGCGTCGAGCTCGGGCTGGAGCTCGCGGGGGTGCCGCACAAGCGCGGCGGCGTCGCAGCGGCGCTCGACGCGTTGCGGGCGCCCTGACGCCGGCACCTCGCCGGCCGGCCGCTCAGCCGAGCGACGGGCCGTGTCGGGCGCGTTGAGCTCGACGATCGCCAAGTCCTTGCAGGTCGTGCCGATGGTTGTCCCGGGGCGCCAGATGCACCTCGGCTTCTGCAACGCGGCGCCCTTGCCCCGGGCCGATCCTGGGGCCAAGGTGGTGGGATGCAGACCCACCTGGTGGTGAACGGCGAAGAGCACGAGGTGTCGCTGGACGGCGAGCGCAGCCTGCTGAGCCTGCTGCGCGAAGAGCTCGGGCTCACCGGCACGAAGTTCGGCTGCGGCGAGGGGGAGTGCGGGGCGTGCACCGTGCTCGTCGGCAGACGCGCCGTTCGCTCGTGCATCGTGCCGGTCAGCGAGGTCGCCAACCAGCAGGTGACGACGGTGGAGGGTCTTGCCGAGGACGGGCTGCTCCATCCCGTCCAGCACGCGTTCATCGAACAGCAGGCGCTGCAGTGCGGCTACTGCACGCCGGGCTGGATCATGAGCACGGCGGCGCTGCTCGCTCGCAGCCCGAACCCCTCGGAGAACCAGATCCGGGCGAGCCTCGAGTCGAACCTGTGCCGTTGCGGCACCTACCCGCGGATACTGCGCGCCGTGCGCCGCGCCGCCGAGCTGCTGCGCGACCCCGAGCTGGTGGAGGATCAGGCGGCACCGGTTGCCGTGCTCGCGGATCCGTCCGCCGCCGGCGCCGTCCCGTGGGACCTCCAGGAGGCGGGCGCCCCCGACTTTTTCGCCGCGCTCGGCGACGGCCTGGTCGCCGTGCTACCACCGGACGAGTACCCGCTCGGCCACGGCGCGGCGGCGGGCCCGGCGCCTGCCAACGGCGGAGCGTGGGTCCACGTCGCCGCCGACGGGAGGATCACTGCGTTCTCCGGCAAGGTGGAGGTCGGCCAAGGCACCCGCACGGCCTTCGTGCTCCTCGTCGCCGAGGAGCTGCGCAGCCCGCCGGAGGCCGTGAGCGTTGTGATGGGCGACACGGCCGTCGTCCCGTTCGACGCCGGCACCTTCGGCAGCCGCTCGATGCCGGACGCTGGGGAGTTCCTGCGCGCCACTGCGGCTGTGGCGCGCCAGACCCTGATCCGGCTCGCCGCCGAGCGTTTCGGTGTCGATGAGGGCAAGCTCGCCGTCACCCACGGCACCGTCGCTGGACCGGGCGGCGACCCCGCCGTCGGCTGGCCCGAGCTGCTCAGTGGCCTCCGTCACGTGGAGAAGGTGGCGGCCGACGCGCCGGTCACGCCACCGGCGACCTGGTCGACGGCCGGCCGGGCGACGGACTCGGTGACGGGAATCGACGCCGTGACGGGGCGCAAGGGGTTCCCCTACGACCTCGTCCGCCCTGGCATGCTCCACGGCCGCGTGCTCCGGCCACCGTCTTTCGGGGCTCGCCTCGTCGAGATCGAGCTCCCGCCGGCGGATGCACTCGGCGACGCCGTCATCGTCCGCGACGACCAGTTCGTCGGAGCCGTGGCGCCGACGCCGGCGGCTGCCGTGGCAGCGCTCGGCGGTGTGCGCGCGCGGTGGGAAGCCGTTCCCCAGCCCTCCGACACCGAGCTCGTCGAGTACCTCCGCGCCCATCAGATCGCCGGCGAGGGGCGCAACGTCCCCTTCCACCACGAGTCGGGGGACGTCGAGGGTGCCCTGGCCCGGGCGACGACGCGACTCGCCGAGTCCTACACGACGGCGTATATCGCCCACACGCCCCTCGAGCCGCGCTCGGCGCTCGCCGAATGGGAGGGCGACCGCCTGACGGTGTGGCTCGGAACCCAGCGTCCTTTCGACGTGCGCCGCATGCTCGCGCAGCGGTTCGGGCTTGCCGAGCAGCAGGTTCGTGTCGTCGTGCCGGACTTCGGCGGCGGCTTCGGGGGCAAGCACACCCCGGAGGTCGCCATCGAGGCGGCCCGCCTCGCCCGAGGCTCGGGAAGGCCGGTGAAGGTGCAGTGGACCCGGGCCGAGGAGTTCACCTGGGCGTACTTCCGGCCCGCCGCGGTGATCGACGTGGAGAGCGGGACGGACGCCGAGGGCCGCATCACCGCCTGGTCCTTCACCAACATCAACTCGGGCGCGGCCGCCATCGCGACGCCATACGAGATCGAGCATCAGCGGATCAACTTCCAGCCAGCCGACTCTCCGCTCGCCCACGGTTCCTACCGCGCTCTCGCGGCGACGGCGAACACCTTCGCGCGCGAGTCGCACATGGACGAGGTGGCCCGCGGCCTCGGCATCGATCCCCTGGAGTTCCGCCTGCGCCATCTCTGCGACGCGCGCCTCGTCGCAGCGTTTCGCGCGGCGGCCGAGCGCATCGGATGGGGGAGCGGCGAGCGCCGTCAGGGCTCCGGCGTCGGTGTCGCCGGCTGCACCGAGAAGGGAGGTCGCGTCGCCACGTGCGCCGAGGTCCGCGTCGACGAACGGGACCGCCTCGAGGTCGTGCGGATCGTCACCGCCTTCGAGTGCGGCGCGATCGTCAATCCCGACAATCTGGCCAACCAGATCGAGGGCGCGACGGTGATGGGTCTCGGTGGCGCGCTGTTCGAGCAGATCCGCTTCGCAGACGGCCAGATCGAGAACGCCGCGCTCGCCGAGTACCGGGTGCCGCGGCTGACGGACATCCCCGAGATCGAGGTGATCCTGATCGACCGACCCGACCAACCCTCGGCCGGCGGGGGGGAGACCCCGATCATCGCAGTGGCACCGGCCATCGCGAACGCCGTCTTCGACGCCACCGGCGTGCGGGTCCGCCAGCTCCCGATCGCGCCAGATGGGGTCATCGTCCGCGGCACCTGAGCCCGAGCGCGCCGGCCGCCGGCAGCAGCCGGGCGGGGATCGGCCCGGGCGAGTTCCGCCACAGGTGGGTAACTTCCTCGATCATGGTGCCGGGTTCGCTCGGATCGTGAGGTCAGGCGCGCCCCGGCCGGGTGCTCGCGCACAACCACTCGACGATCTCGCCCGCCTCCCGATCGCTCGCGGAGCGATAGCCGCGGCCGGCCCAGAGGCTCATCCGTTCGGTATCGCCGCTCATTGCGGCAGCGGCGCGCAACGGTCGGGTGGCGCTGTTGAGCTCCGGGTACGCCGCCGGGGCATCAGCGTGGTCGATCATGAACCGATTGACGAGGCCGCGGGCCCATCGGCCGCTGAATGACCGGGTATGGGCGGTCGTCGAGTAGCGCGGATCGACGAGCGCAGCCTTGTGCAGAGGGTGCGCCCCGCTCTCCGGGCAGCGCAGGAACGCCGTACCACACTGCGCCGCAACCGCCCCGGCCCGCAGCACCGAATGCAGCTGATCAGGTCCCATGATCCCTCCCGCCGCGATCTGGGGGAGGTCGGTGACCCTGGCGACCTCGGCGATGAGGGAGAGCAACCCGCGGTCCTGCCCGAGGGGGGTGTCGCTGGCGAAGCAGCCCCGATGGGCGCCGGCCTCGTAGCCCTGAACGCAGAGGGCGTCAGCGCCCGCTGCTTCGGCGATCAGGGCCTCGTCGGCACCGGTGACGGTCACGGCGACGACGCTGCCGGCGTCCTGGAAGGCGGTGATCACCTCGGCCGACGGGCAGCCGAAGGTGAAGCTCACGATCGATGGCGGGTCCACAAGCAAGGCGGAGATCTTCTCGTCGAAGCCGTCATCGTCCCAGGTCGCTTCCCCGAGAGTCGTGTCGAGGGCTTCAGCGTCAGTCCTGAGCGAGTCGAGGTACCCGGCGATCGCGTCGACGTCCGCGGACGCCACGCCCGGCGCGAAGACGTTCACCCCGAACGGCTGAGCACTGGCCGCGCGCACGGCGGCGACTTCGTCCAGCATGGCCGCAGACGTCTTGTAGCCGGCAGCGAGGAAACCCAGCGCCCCAGCGTCGCCGGCCGCCCTCACCAGCTCGACTGTCGAAGGTCCGCCACCCATCGGCGCCACGACGAGGGGCCTGCGAAGCAAGTCCAAGAGGTTCCTCTTGGCCATCACGCATCGGAGCCTACGATCCTCGGGTCGAGGTGCCAAATGATCGGTTGCCAAGCGACACGTAGGTGCAATGCGCGGCGTCCGGGGCGAGGTGCGGCACAGTACGGTCCGCGGCTGGACCGTGCCAACGCAGCGCCGCGAGCTCCATACTCCGCACGTGCGCGGCCCGAATCGCAACAGCCTCGGGCTTCATGGTTCATGATGGAAGCCATGCCCCGGCGTCTTGGTCCGCGATCGAAGTGGTCGATCGCGTCTGATCAGTCGTTCCTCTCCATCGCCTCCAAGGGCTCTGTTCTGTCGATCAGATCGGTTGGCTCAGCGATGTCGGTTGGCTCATTTGGCTCATTTGGCTCCTTGTTCGCCATCGGCTCCTTCTGCTCTGTCGGCTCCCTGCTGTCGGCGGTCTCGATCTGGTCGGTGATGTCGTGGCGCAAGAAGAAGGGATTGCTGCAGGCGTCGCACTGAGGCGAGGTCGGGCTGGCTCCACGATCACGGTGACCGATCGGCCGAGACGCCCACGTGACCACCCGGTTGGGGCGAGGCAGGACGGTTGGCGGCAGCCGAGTTCTCGCCAACCGGACGGCGGAGGCGGTTCCGCGACAGCGGGCGGCAGGTTATCGGGACGGGTTCCCCAAACCTCGCTCCGGAATGACCGTGGTCGACCACGGACCCGGTCGTGTGGAAGCTAGTCGGGGACGCTGCGTTCCGAGTAGTGGGAGTTCACCACGGCACGGGCCGGTATCGTTGAAGAACCCGCCGGTCGGGCCGTCGGGTGGCACGAGTGCCATCTCCACCATGATCGATGCGCCGTCCTCGACGGTCTTGTAGCCGCTGTGGCGCTTCAGGTCGGTGGCCGTATATCCGGGGTCCACGGCATTCACCCGATAGTGCGGCAAGGCCTTGGCGTACTGAGTCGTCACCATGTTGAGGGCCGCCTTCGGGCGTGTACGCACCACCGCCAGTTGATTTCAGGTTTGCGACGGCGCGGTCAACACCAGTTGGTCTCGATGACCCTACGAAGAACCTCATCCTGCCCGTCTCTGAAACGGATCTCCGCTACATCTTGGCGCCCGCGACACTCGATGGATGCGTCCTCGGCAACAGCATGGTCCCAGTGCCTACGCCACATTCACGCTCACCCAGCAATGGTTCGTCGTCCTCAACCTCACGAAGGCGGGCTCGAGGCTCTTCAGCGAACTTGCAGGTGCGTACTACCAGCGGGTTGTGGCGAACGACCTCGATGACGCCGTGATATCGACTCCCGAGATCAATTCGCAGAACTTCGCCGGGTCTGGGCAAATCACCGACAACTTCGACAAGCGGAGAGCCCAGGACCTCGCTGCTTACCTCAGCTTCGGAGCGCTTCCCGTCGCGATGGCTCGGCGCGGTTGAGGCGCACCGTCCGCCTGAAGGTGATGGGGCGATCTGTCCGCCGGGTGCCGAGCACTGGGCAACGCAGGTGTGAGCTAGCGCGCCCAGGCGGGGGAGTGAACTCGGCGTCCATCGGCGTGCATTATCATTAACTCTGTGACCCTCAGAGAACCGACGCAACTATTCGACAATCCTGCCGCCATTCGCCGATGGGCTCGCGAACGAGGAATCGTGATCGCTGAGCGTGGCCGAATCCCAAACGCAGTGCGTGAGCTGTACCTGGCAAGTCCCTCGGTGGTTCGCGAGTGGGCGCGCCGCAACGGAGTCTCGACTGGCGAGCGCGGCCCGCTTTCCGTCGAAGTTCTCGAGTCCTACCTCGCGCGACCATCCGCGGTGCGCCAATGGGCCCAGCGCAAGGGCATCGCGATCGCCGGTCGGGGTCGGATATCGAACGAAGTCGTCGAGGCGTACCTGGAGCCATATCGGGCGCTGACGAGAAGAGCGGGGTAATTGCCTCCCGGTTCGTCACGCGATCGAGGCTCGGCCTCTTCGCCGCGCCGGTGCCCGAGCGCTTCGTGGCATGCGGCCGGCGAACATCAGCGATCTACCGCGAGTTAGCCGCCGCAAACGAAGCAGGACAGCGGTGGCGAAGCACCGGAAGATCCCCGGTGGCGCACGGACGCGGCGGCTGGGGCACTCTCCGCGCAGCGGCGGTCAACGCCCAGCACGTGTAGCCGTTGTGCGTTGCTTCGAGAGTACGACTAATCCCCTCCGGAGGGACGCAGATTGCACGTCCTGCGTCTTGCCACGCTCGTCTCGGGCAGCGCCAGAGAAGGGCATTGTCGTGGCCGAACCAGGAACCCTGGTGATCGACAACGCTTGGTCCGAGTGCACCGTCGCCACCTGGAGTGTCTTCTGCGCGCTTACCGTCGACGGCCAATGACCCAAGCGGTGGACAGACAGGCGGCCACGGCCCAGGCGGCGAGGACCAGGAACGAGGTGGCCGCGTGGGTGACGAGGCCGCGGGTGAGGCCGGCTCGCATGGCGACGGCCATGTTGTAGAAGGGCAGAATGCGGTGGGTTTCGGAGAGCCAGCCGGGGAGGTGGCTGATCGGATAGACGATGGGCGAGAACAGCAGCACCACGAAGATGACGGCGTTGGTCACGAGATTGGTGGTGAGCGGGTTGGCGATGGCGAGAGCCATGGCGAACCCGACCGTGACCGCAGTGACGGCGCACAGCAAGACGGCAGGCACGACGAGCGGAGAGATCTCGAGGTGGACGCCGTAGCGCCAGGTGGCGACGAGCAGCGCCAGCAGGGTGCCCGGTAGCGCTAGGAGGGTGTAGAGCAGGAAGGTCGAAGCTGCTTGTGCGCTGCGCGGGACGGGGAGGGACCAGATGTAGTCGAAGGTTCCTTCGATCTTCTGCTCACCGATGACGCCGGGCACCATGACGAAGCCGAGAGGGATGAGGGCGAGGGTCGGCGTCCCGGTGGTGACGTATAGCGCGACAGTCGGCGTGACGTGTGGGTAGAAGAATCCGTAGGTGAGGGCCATCCCGGCACCCATGAACGTCTGGACGATGACCGTGAGCGCCGCAGACTCGCGGGCACGGCCGAATTCGAAGCGCAGCATGACGCCGAAACTGGCAGCCCAGTAGCTCACCCCGGAGCGCAGTTGCACTATGCCCGGTGGAGATGCGGCGGCGGACGTGGTCATTCCCGCCTCCCGAGGACGAGCGCCGAGACGGCTGCGCAGGCCGTCGCCCAGATAGCCAAGGCGATATACGCAGTCACCAGCCCTGGATTAGGGCCGCTCGTGAGGGAGGCACGCACGGCGACGGCCATCTGGCGGAACGGGAGCCACCAGTTCAACGTCCCGAGCCAACGCGGGAGCTGGCGCACCGGGTAGAGGACAGGGGCGAAACTGAACACGGCGAAGGTGAGGAGTTGGGTAACGAGGCGGGTGGCGGTCGCCTTGGACAGGGCATGGGCGACGGCGTAGCCGACCATGGTGCCGGTGAAGCAGGTGAGCAGCACCGCGGGCACGATCATCGCCGAAAGATGCAGTGGCAAGTGATAGCGAGCTTGAGCGACCGCTAGGGAGACAACCATCGCGGGAACGCCGCCGACGAGGGTGACCGTGTACCAGGCGAGGGCGTTGGCGGAGCGCGACACGGGAAGGCACCGCAGATAGTCGTAGCTGCCGTCGATCTTCTGGCTGGCGACAAGCTGGGGCCCGAGCATCAGTCCGATTGTCAACAGATTGACGACGGGCACCCCGGTCGACACGAACAGCGCAACTGAGACCGGAATCGGCTTGAAGAACAGCGCGATGCCGAGCACGAAGCCCACGCCAGAGAGGATCTGGATGCCGACGAGAAAGGCCAGCCACAGGCGCAGGCTGGCCAGATGCCAGCGCAGCATCGCCCCGTATCCGCCCGCCCAGTGAGCCGCGCCGCGCCGCACCTCCGTCGGCGGGCCGGCGTCGACGACGCTCGACACGGTCACGCTCCCGAGTTGCCGTTCTCAGCCGCAGACCCCGTAAGGCGGATGTAGGCGTCTTCAAGGGTGGTGGCGCCCAGCCCGTACTCCTCGGCGACACCTTCGTCGATGAGGTCCGCGGCCCACGAGATGGCCGCCACCGCATCACGCTCGGCGATGGTGGTCACCAGGTTGTGGCCGACCCGGCTGGACGGTCCGGCCCAAGCCGGAAGCGTCGGAGTCGCAGCGGCAGGATCGAGCATGACCTGCAGGCGCAGATGCCCACGATCGGCGGCTTTGAACGACGACGGCGTACCCTCGGCGAGGAGACGACCGGCCGCGATCAACGCGAGACGGTCGACGGCGTGCTCGGCTTCGGTCACGTTGTGGGTAACCAGCAGCACCGCGCATCCCGACGCGCCCAGTACGCGGATCTGTTCCCACAACAGTCGACGCCGTAGGGGGTCGATGTCGTTGGTGGGCTCATCGAGGATCACCACACGGCCTGGACGAACGGTTGCCATGGCGAAACCGACCAGCCGCCTGACGCCACCCGACAGTCGCTGACCCACGGTGTCTCGCCACTCACCGATGTCGAGCGCCTCGATCAGCTCGCCAGCACGACGACGAGCCTCGGCACGGTGGGCGCCCCTGATGCGCCCGGCCAGCTCGATGGCCTCCCGCGCTCGGAACGAGGCGATCGGCATCGGCGCTTGTGGCAGATACGAGCACAGCTGACGGGCGGCGTCGGGGTCAGCGACCAGGTCGAACTGGCCCAGCGTGATCCGGCCCGAGGTGGGCTTCAACAGCCCGATGGTCTGCTTGACGAGGGTCGACTTGCCGGCACCGTTGGGGCCGAGCAAGCCGTACACCTCACCAGGGGCGACCTCGAGGGTGATCGCGTCGTTCGCTCGCAGCTGACCGAACACCTTGGTCACGCCGTCCACTTGGAACGTCCAGCTGGATCCGTCACCTCCTGCGCGGTGAGCCCCTGACTCGCTGGTCGTGTCTGCCGTCGAGTCGAACGCCGTCGAGTCGAACACCATCGAGATGCTCCCATCATCGATCGGTCGCCGTGACCGTAAACGGGCAATCTGGGCGCGCGCCAGAGGCGAACGTCCCCGAGGCCCGCGTTCCGACCGGTGCCGACTCACGCGCCGACCAGCTCCACCTATGCGGTGGACGCTCTCGCGCGCGCCCAATCCTGGCTGGCGGGTCAGGGCGGCGACAGAACGACGAGTCGAACTAGCGGCGGGAGCGCAGCAGCACCGCGCCATACTCAGCGATGCGCGCTCAGCGGTCGGCCCCAGTGACAAGCCGTTTCCGTTCCAGCACGTCGCCTCCGACGCGGCGCAATGAATCGGCGATCGGGGAAGGTCTCCTGTGACGCGGCGGGCAGCGTCTCGGGGCGTGCTCAGTTCCGCAGCGCTGAGCACCGGGAGAGGGGCGTGGCAGAGGACCGTGGGAGCTTCCTGGTGCTGAGCGCATCGTCGAGGGGCGAGGCAGAGTAGTGATGTGCGTGGGTTCTGGCTCCTCATGGTGGTCGTGCTCGTGACGATTGGGATCGGCGTGGCCATCGAGAGCGCGTCGGCCCCTTCGGGAGGACCAGTCGCGCCCGCGCCTGTCGGCGAGACGGCCGAGGTGACCGGCTTCACGAGCACCCCATTGGACAACCCTTCCTCCGGTCCGATCTCCGTGCAGCTCGACACGACTCGGGCGAACGAGGTCGCCGCCGTGCTCGACGCTCTCCCTTTGGGTCCCCAGCCGTCATGCATGGAGGACGCGCTGCTGTATCGGATCGTCTTTCGGCCTTCACCGGGTGCTCGACCGAACTACGAGGCTGACGGGTACGCGTGCGTCGCGGCGGTGCTCGTGAAGATCACCGGCAGAAGCAGTACCCCTCGACGAGACGCCAACTGCGCGCTCATCGACGCGGTGCGCCGGCTCTTGCCCCGCAAGGCCGTCGGGACTCAGCGGGCAGTCGTAGGGTGCAACGCCGTGCTCAAGGGATCGCCCGGCAGCGTGAGCGGCCGCCTCGTCCGGGTCGGCGGACCCTCGCCCGGTGCTGCCGTCGGCGTTGTCGGACGGGTGGTGCTCGCCGCGGAGAAGAACGGACGCGAGGACTGGATGACCACCTCCTCGGACGGGAGGTTCGCCGTAGCGGTGCCGGCCGGCATCTACCGAGTGGCCGGCTACAGCCCAGACGTGCGCTCGGAGGGCAAAGAGCTGCGCTGCACGGCCGCAGCTCCGGTAACGGTGCAGGCAGGGCTGCCCGCAGAGGGCGTGGAGGTCGTCTGCAACATCAGCTAGCCGCGACGCGATCAAGCACAGTTCGTCCAGACGTGCGCCAAGGCCGTGCTCCGGGGCGCGTCGAGCCGGCGACTGAGCTGAACGTTGTGGAGGGGGGGGCCTCGGCGGCGCGGCGACCGGCGTCTGAGGGCGAGAATGCGATCGTGCGAGAGCTGGTCGTCCTCGGGACTGCGAGTCAGGCCCCCACCCGGTACCGAAACCACAACGGCTACCTCCTGCGCTGGGATGGTGACGGGATCCTGTTCGATCCGGGCGAGGGCACTCAGCGCCAGCTCCTGGTGGCCGGCGTGTCGCCCTGGACCTTCGGCCGCATCTGCATCACCCATCTCCACGGGGACCACTGCTTGGGCCTCCCCGGCGTCCTACAGCGCCTGTCGCTCGACCGGGTGACCCATCCCGTCGAGGTCCTGTACCCGTCGAGTGGCCAGGTCTACATCGACCGGCTCCTGCACGCGGCGGTGTTCGACGAGCACGTCGACGTGCGCCAGCGGCCGGTAGCCGAGTCCGGCGTGGTGGACCCCGGTCCTCCGTTCGCCTTGGTGGCGAAGCGCCTCGATCACGTCCCGGACACCCTCGGATGGCGTCTTGAGGAGCCGGCGGGCCGCACCATGTTGCACGACCGGCTCGAGGCCGCCGGCGTCGTCGGGCCCGCAGTGGGCGAGCTCCAGCGTGACGGTGTCATCGACGTCGGCGGTCGGCGCGTCCGACTCGAAGAGGTGAGCGTGGAGCGGCCCGGCCAAGTGTTCGCCTTCGTCATGGACACCGGGCTGTGTGATGCCGCCTTCGAACTCGCGGAGGGGGCGGACCTCGTCGTGTGCGAAGCGACGTTCGCATCCGCCGAGGCTGACCTTGCGCGCCGGTACCGTCACCTCACCGCCGCGCAGGCCGGGCGGATCGCGGCCGAGGCGGGAGCGCGGCGACTGGTGATCTCGCACTTCTCGCAGCGTTATCCGGACGAGACGATCCTGCTCGATGAGGCCCGAGCCGAATTCGACGATGTCATCGCCGCGCACGACTTCTTGCGCGTGCCGGTCCCGTCACGACTGGCGACCGACCCCACACCCGAGCAGGGTTCTTGGTCCTAAGATCCGAGGTCCGAGGCGCCGCGAATGGGTGCTGGGTCGAAGACGAGCACCCGAGCAGCGGGAGGCATGTGGAGGCGGTCGTGGTCACACCCGATCGGACTTGCCTGCGATAGCGCCCACGCCTCGTCGAGCCTCCGCTACAAACCACCCGGAACCGCTCACGCGCGCTCCTCCGAGGCGGGCGGAGGGACGCCCCGATTGCCGGCACCCCGCCAGCCCTGGGGAGCTGGGCCGTCGCGCCAGAGTCGGACCACGAGCTCGTTAGGGTGCGCGGACGATCGGCCCATGAATTCGGTCGGCCGCGGTGACGCTCCAGGGCCCCTCGAGCGTGTCTCGGTCCTTCGCCCGGAGCGCGGCGGGCAGTCGCCGAGCGGCTCACGGGAACCGGCAGCTACCGGTCTTCGGCGTCGGGATCGTGCGGAAGTGGACGCCGGTGGCTCCCGGACTCCGTCCCCGTGTTGATCCTCTCCGGTGCTATGCGGAGGAGCACGCGCTGCTCCGCGCTGGCCCGAGTCGTATCGCGCTCGCGGCCGAGGTACTTCCTCGTGAGGCGGGCGATCGAGTCGTCGGCCTCGGCGCCGGTGATGACCTCTACGACGCGCCCGCGGATCTCCACCCACGAGTAGGGGTCGTCGGGATCCACCGTAGCGAGTGCGACTCGAGGGTTTCCCGAGACATTCCGTTCCTTGCGTCGGCCGACCGCTGTGTTGACCATCACGTAATGGCCTGCCACGTCCACCCAAACGGGCGTCGCGGATGGCCCGCCGTCGGGGTCAACCGTCACGAAGTGCCAGATCGTCCTCTGCTCGAGTCGTTGGCGCACTGCGTCTGGGAGCTCGACCATCAACGCCTCCTCGAATCGGGCGGACGCGCCACCTGGTCGCTCGCGCCGTCGGCGGGGGCGAGCGATGCGATCACGACCGCGACCTGCCGGCCGGCCTCGTCGACGTCCGTGGGGCTCCCCGGCGCGTCACCGTAGCGGGCGCGGTCGTACAAGGAGGTGAGCGCGGCCAGCGCGGGCTCACCCTCGCCGAGCTCCAGCGCGTCGAGACGTCGCTCGAGCTCGAGCGGGGTCTCGTGGGCCTTGCGTCCGTGGCCGGCAGCGTTCGCCGCTCGGAGCAGTTGCCGGTAGTGCTGCCGCACCGAGCACTCCTCGGCCGCGATGTCCGGCGGCCCGACTGGAACCCCGCCGGCGCCGGTCGGAGCGCGCCGGAACCGTCCGAGGAACCTGGTGCCGATGGCTCGCAGCTGGTCGAGGAGGTGGCCCCAGCTGAACACCGAGTCGCGTTGCTCCGACGCGGGGCGCACCACCGTCCGGCGGGGGCGGCGTGGGTTCCTCCGGATGCCGAGGACCATCCTCACCAGGAAGAAGAGTGCAGCGCCGACGCCGGCTGCGCCGAGCGCCGCGAGCACAAGCCAGATCCACAGCGGGACCTGCACCGCGATAGCCGCGTGGGTCAGGCCTCCACTGCCGTGGAGCGTCGGCTTACCGGGCCGCAGATGCCCGGTGTGGACGAGGCGCGCCAGCCACCGGGCCAGATCGGCGACGAGCGACGCGATCCACAGCGCGGCGCGACGGACGGCGCGGCCGATGATTGGTGCCAGCGGTCCGAGCAGGAACGCCACGAGGACGGCGAGGGCGGCGACAACAGCCATCGGCGCGGCGAGCGCGGCGATCCACGCCATGCTCGGCCCGGGTCCCGGTTGGCGCAGCGCGCGTCGCTCGAGGTCGCGCTCGTGCACGAGCGCGACGACCGCTATCGCGCCTGGGAAGAAGACGAGCAGCAGCACCGCCGCCGGGCCGGACGCGGCGTGCAGGCTCGACCCGTGGCGGAGCGCGCCGATGACGAAGAGCAGGACGAAGGCGACCGCGGCGGTGCCGACCGACATGATGGCGTGATCGAAGTTGAGCTCCTCCCAGCCGAGCCAGGTCCCCCGAGCCCAGGCGAGGGAGGCGACGAACCATGCCAGCGCGGCACCGGTTCCGGGCACCCGGCCCGTCACGGTCCAGGGGTGCAGGCTCGTCGCCGCGAAGCTGGCGTGCAGGTCGACCGTGGCGATCGTCCCCGCGGCGAGGGCGGCTCCGACGACCGCGACCATGAGCACCAGCGCTGCGCGCTGCCAGGCCCGCCACCGCAGCCGGCCGGTCAGGCCTGCGACCGCTGCGGCCGCCGCTCCGGGGACGGCGAGGGCGAGGAACGGAACGTCGGCACGGACGTGCGGGCCGAGGCGCGCGAGAGCACCGATCCACGTCGACACCCAGGTCGCCTCCACCGTGATGAGGACGACCGGGACGACGACGCTATGCAGCCAGCTCCAGGCTCTCGCGTCGTTGCCAGTCATCTGAGTACGGTGCGAGCAGGAGCGCGTCCACGTGCTCTCGCGGTGGGGGAGCGCCGTGATCGGTGGCGACCCAGACGGCCGAGACCGCGTGCCGCCGCCGGAGGTCGCCCACCGCCTCCAGCGTCTCGTTCGGGTAGTCCGCCGCCACGAGCACGACGCTCGTGCCGGGCCGCAGGCGTGAGGACTCGGCCGCGAGCAGGTCGGAGAACTCCAGGCTGCCGAAGTGCGTGACGCGCGCCAGCGACTCGAGCATCAGCGCGAGCTGGGCCGGCGAGCAGCTCGGTGGGCAGGCCACAGGACGTCCCGCGACCGTGCCGGACGAGAAGAGCCCCGTCGCCACCTCTCGACGAGCCAGTTCGGCGACGATGGACGCGGCGACGGCGATCGTGAACTCGAGCTCGGGAGGGTCGAAGGACCAGACCCCGCGGCGAGGCACCCGCAAGTCCAAGAACAGCGCAACGCGTTGAGAGACCGTGGGTTCGAACTGGCGGACAAGCAAGCCGGCGCTGCGTGCCGTCGCCCGCCAGTCGATCGAGCGCAGCGGGTCGCCGGGGCGGTACTCCCGCACGCCGGAGATGCGGCTCGGGTCCTCGAGCAGGCGCGTCCGGGTGCGTTCGTCCCCGATCAGCATCCGCGAGGCAATTCCCGCCGGGGCGAGGGCGAAGACCTTCGGGTAGACGAGGAGGTGGTGCTGGTCGGCGATGCGCCCGGTCCGCATCCGGAAGCCGATCGGGTCGCCCGAGGAGACCCGCGCCGGGCCGAAGAGGTAGTCGCCTCGGTGGCAACACGAGATCGTCAGTTGCCGGCGCACGCGTTGGTATGGCAGGAGTGGCAGCACGTTGACGAGCTGGTTCACGAAGGTGCGGTCGTCGCTCACGACGGTGCCCCCGTGGATCTCGAGGGCGGCGGGGATCTCGTCCTCGACGTGCAGCCACGACAGGGGGAGCAGCTTGTCGTTCACGATCTCGATCCCGAGCGTCACCTCCTCGCCGAACGTCGCCCGCTCCCGGCCGACGACGCGCCGGTAGGAGACACCGGAGAGGCAGTCGCGCTGCCAGATGTAGAGCGCCAGCGTCGTGACGGCGGCGAGCGAGCCGACGATGGCGAGCGGCGTGGAGCGCAGCCACCAGCCGACACCGGCGAGCACGACGAAGAGCGCCAGTACCCGAAGCTCGGCGTCGAGCTCGTGGAGGCGCCGGATCATGCGTCGACGGCGGCGGGGGACTCGTCCTCCACCGGGACGGCGACGCGCCCCAGCAGCTCGCCGAGGATGGCCGCCGCCGCCTCGCCGTGCAGGCGTGCCGAGGCCGTGAGGACCAGCCGGTGGGCGAGCACCGGGACGGCGAGCGCCTTCACGTCGTCAGGGAGCGCGTAGGTGCGGCCGTGCAGCAGGGCGCGGGCCTGCACCGCCCGGTGCAGCGCCAGGATCGCGCGCGGGCTCGCTCCGAGGGTGAGCCGCGGGTCCTCGCGGGTCGCGCGCCCGACGTCGACGAGGTAGGCGCGCACATCGTCGGTGACGAGCACCTCGCTTCGCCGGTGCTGGAGCTCGACGACCTCCGCCGGGCCGATCACCGGAGCGAGCGCCGGCGAGTCGTCGTGCTCGAAACGCTGCAGGATGGCGTGCTCGCCGTCGAGGGTCGGGTAGCCGAGGGCGACCCGGACGACGAAGCGGTCGAGCTGGGCCTCGGGGAGCGGGAAGGTCCCCTCGAGCTCGACCGGGTTCTGGGTCGCGAGGACGAGGAACGGAACGGGCAGCGCTCGTGTCTCGCCGTCGACGGTGACCTGTCGCTCCTCCATCGCCTCGAGGAGCGCCGACTGGCTGCGCGGGGTAGCGCGGTTGATCTCGTCGGCGAGGAGGAGCTGGGTGAAGATCGGGCCGGGACGGAACTCGAACTCGGCGCTTTTCTGGTTGAAGACGTTCGAACCGGTGATGTCCGAGGGCAGCACGTCGGGCGTCAGCTGGACCCTGCGGAAGTCACAGTCGAGGACCGCTGCCAACGAGCGGGCGAGCAACGTCTTGCCGACGCCGGGAACGTCCTCCAAGAGCGCGTGGCCACGGCAGAGCAGGGCGACGAGCAGCTGCTCAAGCGCCTCCCCATTGCCGACCACGACGCTTCCGACGGCGTCGCGGAGCTGCTGGAGGGCTACAGCGAGGTCGGTACCCTCACCGTCCCGTTCGCTCACGAGCGCTCCGAACAGGGGCGCGTTCGCCCGGGCGGCGTCACCGCGGCTGCGCCGGCGGACGCGGTCATCGGGCGGGGGTCCATAGCGACGGGGACTGTAGTAGCCGCTTGCGCAGTTGCCTGTCGAGATGACCGCCGCCCACGTCCCCGGCATGCGAGCTGCCTTCGCCTGCGCCGGCCGGGCCAAGCATCCGAATGCGTCCGTGCGGGGGTCGCTCCTACGATGTGCGCCACCTGATCAGGGACGGGGAGGATGAGATGGCCGGGTCGACGGGAGCGGTGGATCGGGGCCGGGTCGCCGTGGTGACCGGAGCCGCGAGCGGGATCGGGCTCGGGCTGAGCGAGCGCTTCGCCGCCGAGCAGATGCGCGTCGTGATGGCCGACGTCGAGGGCCCGGCGCTCGCGATGGCGGCCGAGCGCGTCGGCCGCCTCGGCGCCGAGGTGCTGCCCGTCGTCACCGACGTGTCGAAGGCCGATCAGGTGGAGGCGCTCCGTGACCGGGCGCTCGACGCCTTCGGTGCCGTCCACGTGTTGTGCAACAACGCCGGCGTCGGCGGTCCACACGATCCGCTGTGGCTGATCTCGCGAGGGGACTGGGAATGGGTGCTCGGCGTGAACCTGTGGGGCGTGGTGAACGGCATCCGGTCCTTCATGCCGCTGCTGCTCGCCCAGGACGTCGGGCACGTCGTCAACACCGCGTCGATCTTCGGCGTCTTCGCCGGCGCCCTCGGCCCCTACGGGATCTCCAAGCACGCCGTGGTCGCGCTCTCCGAGACGCTCTACTTCCAGCTGCACGAGCTCGACGCCCCGGTCGGGGTCTCCGTGCTCTGCCCCGGCGCGGTGCGCACCAACTTCGGCTCCTCGGCGCGCAACCGACCGGCCGAAGCGGGGCCGCCGTCGGCCTCCGACGAGGCCGAGCGGGCATCGAGGGAGGAGTTCGACCGGCTCGTCGCCGCGGGGAGGGAGCCTTCCGAGGTCGCAGAGCTCGTGGTGGATGCGATCCGCTCCTCACGCTTCTACATCCTCACCTCGGCGAACAGGAATGCCGCGGTCCGTCGGCGAGGCGAGGAGATCGTCTCGGGCGGCCCGCCCGCGCCACCGTTCCCCTGAGCACCGAGCGCCGCACCGCCCGGCCGTTGCGTCCGCAACGCGCGCAGCGGCTGACCGCGGCGAGCCCGGCACCGGCGCGCACGGTGGGGACGTGGTAGCGAACACGTGTTCGTAGGGTCGGCTACGATCGCAAGGTGGCCGTCAACGCCTGGCTGGAGGTTCGCCGCCGATCACTGGCGATGCTGCCGCCGGGCGCGCCGTCTGGGCTCAGCCGCGAGGAGGCGCTCGAGCTGATCGCCGAGCTCCAGCGGCTGCGCACGGCGCTGGACGCGTCGGCGGATAGCCGTGACGAGCAGGCCCGAGCCGTCGGCCGCCATCCGTCGGGCGGAGGCTCGCCTGGCCGCTGAGCAAGCGGTCCAGCATCCGTCCCATTCGGGCTGACAACGGCGGGCACGGCACCGTTCGGTCGCCTCTGGCAGGCTGCTCCGGTGGACGTCTACCTGATCGACGGCACCTACGAGCTCTTCCGGCAGTACTTCGGGCGCCCGGCGGGCTCGACCAGGACGCCGGAGGTGGCGGCGACACGCGGTATGCTGTGGTCGGTCGTGTCGATGATGGAGAAGGGCGTGACCCATCTCGGCGTCGCCACCGACCACGTCATCGAATCGTTCCGCAACGAGCTGTGGCCCGGCTACAAGACGGGCGAGGGCGTCCCGAGGGAGCTCCTCGACCAGATCTCCTTGCTCGAGGAATCCCTCGCCGCGCTCGGCGTGTGCGGCTGGCCGATGGTGGAGCTCGAGGCCGACGACGCGCTCGCCTCGGCCGCGGCCGTCGCGGCCGACGACGCGAGGGTCGATCAGGTGCTGGTGTGCACCCCCGACAAGGACCTCGCGCAGTGCGTCGTCGGCCGGCGTGTCGTCCAGCTCGACAGCCGCACCGGCTCCGTCACGGACGAGGACGGCGTCCGAGCCCGCTTCGGGGTCGGTCCAGCGTCGGTCCCGGACTGGCTGGCGCTCGTCGGCGACTCGGCCGACGGCTACCCGGGACTCGCCGGGTGGGGACGGCAGTCGGCGACGACCGTGCTCGGTCACTACCGTCGCCTGGACGCGATCCCCGACGACGTCGCCGACTGGGACCCGTCCGTCCGCGACGCCGTGCGCGGCGCCCCGCGACTCGCCGCCCGCCTTGCCGAGGGGCGCGACCTGGCGATGCTCTTCCGGGAGCTGGCGACGCTTCGCGTCGAGCGATCCCTCCTCCGGGGCGTCGACGACCTCGCGTGGGAGGCACCGACCGCCGAGTTCGCCGCGACGTGCCGGGCGCTCAACGCTCCGTCGCTCGCCACGCGCGTCGCCGCGCTCGCATCGGCCTGATCGGTCAGGCGCCCGCGCCGAAGACCTCCCCGAGCTCGGCCGGAACGGCGGCCTCGAGCTGCGCATAGGTGCACGAATCCGGAGCACGGTCGGCGCGCCATCGCCTGAAGGTCGTGGCGTGCCGGAACCGGTCGCCCTGCAGGTGGTCGTACGCGACCTCGCAGACGAGCTCGGGGCGGAGCGGCTGCCAGCTGAGGTCCCGCTTGGCGGTCCACCGGCTGGGCGACCCGGGGCGCCGGGCCTTGCTCGGCTCGTCCGCCATGTCGCGCCAGGGATGCGGGTCGACGTCGTCCATCCGGTAGGGGGCAAGCTCCTCGACGAAGGTCCGGCGCAGAGCGGCAGCGAAGCCGGAGGCGACCCCGACGTGGTGGAGGGTGCCCCGCTCGTCGTAGAGACCGAGCAGCAGCGAGCCGACGACGCCACCCTCCTTGTGCCACCGGAAGCCCCCGACGACGCAGTCCGCAGTGCGCTCGTGCTTCACCTTCACCATGACGCGCTCACCCTCGCGGTAGGCAAGGTCGAAGGACTTGGCGACCACCCCGTCGAGCCCGGCTCCTTCGAACCGGGAGAACCACTCGCGGGCGATCGTCGGATCAGTGGTCGCAGGCGTGAGGTGGACGGGGGGCGCCGCCTCCCTCAGGGTCTCCTCGAGCAGCGAGCGCCTGGTCGCGAACGGCACGTCACGAACGTCCCTGTCGTCGGTCGCGAGGAGGTCGAAGGCGACGAAGGAGGCGGGCGTCGTCCGCGCCAGCAGCGCGATGCGGGAGGCCGCGGGGTGGATCCGCTGCAGCAGGGCGTCGAAGTCGAGCCCGGCGTCGCCGGCGATCACGATCTCCCCATCGATGACGCAGCGATCCGGGAGGTTGGCGCGTAGCTGCTCGACGAGCTCGGGAAAGTAACGAGTGAGCGGGCGCTCGTTGCGGCTGCCGAGCTCGATCTCGTCCCCGTCCCGGAAGACGATGCAGCGAAAGCCGTCCCACTTCGGCTCGTAGACGATCCCGTCGCCGAGCGGAAGATCCCGTGCCAGCTTCGCCAGCATGGGCGACACGGGTGGCTGAACGGGCAGCTGCATCGATCGATCGTACCGACGGCACCCCGACGCTGCCGAGGATGGTCCCGCTCAAGCGGCGTGCGCAGCGGTCCAGTCGAGGAGGCGCCCGAGGGGCCAGGAGTTCACGACGCGATCCGGCGGGACCTCGGCCTCCACGGCTTGCTCGCAGCCGAAGCCGAGCCACTCGAGCTGGCCCGGTGCGTGCGCGTCGCTGTCGATGCTCACCATGCACCCGAGACCGACCGCGAGCCCCAAGAGCTGCGCTGGCGGGTCCCGGCGGTCGGGCCGCGAGTTGATCTCGACGGCGGTGCCGGTGCGGGCACACGCGCGGAAGACCGCCTCGGCGTCGAAGGCCGAAGGCGGGCGCCCCTTGCCCGTGACGAGCCGGCCGGTGCAGTGCCCGAGGACGTCGGTATGCGGGTTCTCGACCGCGGCGACCATCCTCCGGGTCATCGGTCCTGCCTCCATCCGTAGCTTGGAGTGCACGCTCGCGACGACGACGTCGAGCCTGGCGAGCAGCTCGTCGGCCTGGTCGAGCGTGCCGTCGTCGAGGATGTCGACCTCGATGCCGGTGAGGATGCGAAAGGGTGCCAGGTCGTGGTTCAGCTGCTCGACGAGGTCGAGCTGGCGCACGAGCCGCTCGGCGTCGAGGCCGTGGGCGACCGTGAGCCTCGGACTGTGATCGGTCAGCGCGAGGTACTGATGGCCGAGGGCGATGGCGGCTGCCGCCATCTCATCGATCGGCGAGCCACCGTCGGACCAGTCGGAATGGCTGTGGCAGTCGCCCTGGAGGGTGTGCCGCAGCGCGCCCGCACCGGGGGAGAGCGGTGGCGCCGGCCGGGCCTCGAGCTCTTCGAAGTAGGACGGGACGTCGCCGGCAAGGCTCTCGGTGATCGCACGTGCGGTCGTGTCTCCCACCCCCGGGAGGTCCTGCAGGCGACCCGCCGAGACGAGCTGCTTCAGCTGCTCCTCGTCGACCTCGGCGAGCGCAGCGGCGGCCCGGCGGAAGGCCCGAACCTTGTACGTACCGGCACCGTCACGCTCGAGGAGGTACGCGATACGCCGGAGGGCCTCGATGGGGTCCACGGAGCGGACTACGCCTTGCGCGCGCGGCTCGGTGCGACCCGGGTCGGTTCGTCGGCACCCTTCGGGTACTCGGGCGGCCAGGGCGCGTCGTGCAACCCGGCGGCCTGGTCACGGGCCACGAGCTCGAGCAACGGCTCGAGCGACTGGGGGTGGTCCCACATCGCCGACCAGGGATCGCCGTGGCGGCGCAACCGCTCCGGAACGGTGGCGATGGTGAGGTCGTCCGGCTGGATGGCATCGACCTCCTCCCAGCGGATCGGCGTCGACACCTGGGCGTCGGCGCGCGGTCGCACCGACCACGGTCCGAACACGGTCTTGTGCGGCGCGTTCTGGTTGAAGTCCACGAAGACCCGGGCCCCGCGCTCTTCCTTCCACCAGCTGGCGGTGAAGAGCTCGGGCTCGCGGCGCTCGAGCTCCCGGGCGAGGGCCACCGCGGCGGCCCGCACCTCGATCGCGCTCCAACGCTGCTCGAGCGGCACGTAGATGTGCAGGCCGCGGTTGCCCGACGTCTTGGGGTAGCCGGTCATGCCGAGCTCGCCGAGGAGGGACCGCACGCCGGTAGCGGCTGCTCGCACCTCGTCGAAGCCGACGCCGGGCTGAGGATCGAGATCGATGCGCAGCTCGTCGACGTGCACCGGGTCCGCCACGCGGGTCGCCCACAGATGGAAGCCGAGGCTACCGAGGTTGACCGCCCACACGACGTGGGCGAGGTCGGCGATCACGAGCGCCCTCGAGGTTGTGCCGTTCGGGGTCGTCACGGTCGTCGTCTCGAGCCAGGACGGGACTCCATCAGGGATTCGCTTTTGGAAGAAGGACTTTCCCTGGGCGCCCTCGGGAAATCGCTGGAGGAGTGCCGGCCGACCCCGCGTCGAGCCGAGCAGCGGCGCTGCGACCTCGACGTAGTAGGTAACGAGGTCGAGCTTGGACGCACCGATCCCTTGGAAGTAGATCTTCCCGGGACTGGAGATCACCAGGGTGTGATCGCAGATCTCGAGGCTCTCGGACCCGGCGCTCGCCACGCCGCAACGCTAACCGTCACCGGCTGGCCGAGCGCTCCCGATGTCGGGACAACGCGGGAGGCGTCGGCGCTCATCGGAACCGGCGCGCAGGCATCTCGCCGCGACGGACGCGAACGCTCCTGCCAGCGCCGCTTCGCGCGCTGACGGATTGGCCCTTCTCCTGCACCAACCCGTGCGTTGGCGGCGGGAAGCGTCAGCAGGACGTGAGCGACGCCGCTCGTCCCGGGGCGCAGGCCACCAGAACGCCGATAAGGGTCGTTATGTAAGTTTCAGCAGATCCCGCCCCGGGTCGTGCCCTGGGCGGGTCCGCGCAGCTCGGCCTGGCCGCCCCTACTGCCCGACCGCGACGCAGGATCGGGCGCTCGGGCATGCGAGCCCCGAGACGTCGCCCGAGACCCGCGTCGACAGCGCCGACCAGTGCGCTCCGGCATCTGAGGACGCGAGCAGCCTCAGCACGACGGGCGGTCCGGCGTGGGTGTAGCCGACGAGCACGCAGTGCGAGGCGTCGCCGCAGGCCACCTGGGCGAGCGTCGCCATGTTCGAGGGAACCGCTCCGCGACTCCACTTCGACCCGCCGTCGCTCGTGCGCAGCACCACGCCGTTGCCCGAGTTGGGCTCGGCCTGGCTGATCGTGCCACCGACGAGGACGCACGCCGTCGCCGAGGGGCAGCTCGCGGCCTGGATCGTCTCGACGCCCTTGAAGGAGGCGACGCCGCCCCAGTGCGCACCGCCGTCGCCCGAGGAGACGACCTCCTCGGACTCGGGGCCGGAGTCGGCGTAGCCGCCGGCGTAGAGGACGCACCGCCCACCGGTGCGGCAGGCGATGCCCCGCAGGTCCTTGAGCGGCGAGGAGCGCAACGTCCAGATGGCTCCCCCGTCGCTGCTGACGAGCAGGTGGGTCACCTGGCGCAGGTCGATCGCCACGGCGAGGCAGGAGGTGGCGCTGGTGCAGGCGATCGAGTACAGGCCCGTGATGCCGAACGCCGACGGGATCGGACGGACGAGCCAGCTGGTGCCTCCGTCGGCGGTCGTGACGAAGACGGGCGACTGGCGGATCGTCCCCGGTGTCGCCGTGGTCCCAGCCGCCACGCAGTGCAGCGCGTCGGCACACGAGAGGCTGGACAGGCCGAGCAGCTCCGCCGGGAGCCGCACGATCCGCCAGCTGGTGCCGCCGTTGGACGAGACGCCCGCGGCGACGCGCAGGTTGCTCGTCGTGAGCGTCACGAGGCACTCGTGCGCCGACGGGCAGACCAGGCTCGTCGCGCTGTAGCCGGTCGGCACCGTCGTCAGCCGCACCTGCACGGCCGGCTGCGCCGTGGCCGCCGCCGCGGGGCCGGCCGCCACGGTCGCACCCATGAGGCCGGCCGCCAGCGCGACGGTGGCGAGCGCGCCTGTTGGCGAGAGGCGGCGACGGCGGGAGGTGCTCGCAGGAGGCATGGCTGGCACACTACCGAGGTCCCGGCGCCACCTCAGGGAACGCCCCGGCGCCGCCTCTTCGCCGCCGCGCTCAACTCGACCGGTCCGGCGGCCGTTATCTAGCCATGCGTACGAGCGGCGGGCGGCCATCAGCCTCGATCGTCATCCTCGCCTGGAACGCCTGGGAGCACACCGAGTCCTGCCTGCGGACGTTGCGGACGACGCTTCGCGAAGACGACGAGGTCATCGTGGTCGATAACGGTTCGACCGACGAGACGCCGCGCCAGCTCCGGGCCTTCCCGTGGGTGCGAGTCGTGACGAACGCCGAGAACCGCGGCTTTGCCGGCGGCTGCAACGACGGCGCCGCCATCGCGACGCGCGAGGTCGTCGTCTTCTTGAACAACGACACGATTCTCGCGGGGCCGTGGCTCGACACGCTGCTCGCGCCCTTCACCTCGGCCGAGGTCGGGGCGACGGGCCCGCGCTCGAACATGGTCTCGGGGCTCCAGCTCGTCCAGCCCGTGCCGTACCTGTCGCCCCTGCTCCCGGAGTTCGCACGCTTCGCCTCTTGTTGGGCGAGCTGGTTCCAGGGTCAGACGGTCGAGGTGGACCGGCTCGTCGGCTTCTGCCTCGCCGTGCGCCACTGCGCCTTCCAGGAGGTCGAGGGCTTCGACGAGCGCTACGCCGTGGGCGGCTTCGACGACGACGACCTCTGCCGGAAGCTCACGAGCCTCGGCTGGAAGCTGCTGGTCGCCAACGCCTCGTTCGTCCACCATGCCGGCCACGCCACCTTCGACGCCAACGAGCTCGACTGGTTCGCGCTCCAGTGCGCCAACCAGGCCCGCTACGAGGAGAAGTGGGGAGCCGGCGGCGGGCAGGTCCCGGTGCAGGCCGCATCGGCGCCCGCCGAGGCGACCCCCGCCGCCGCATCGGCGGCGGAACCGCCCGCCGCCCGTGCCGTCTCCTTCGCCCGCGTCCGCGAGGACGGCGTCCCCGACGTGACGATCGTCATCCCGACCTGCAACCGCCCGCAGTTCCTGAGGCGGGCGCTGGCATCGATCGCCAACCAGACCTTCCGCTCCTTCGAGGTGGTCGTCGTCAACGATGCCGGGAGCGACCCCTCCCGGGTCATCGAGATCGCACGACAGCACTTCGACGTCCGTCTCGTCACCCACGACCACAACCTCGGTGCCGCCGCGGCGCAGAACAGCGGACTGCGGGCGGCCCGCGGCGAGGTCGTCTGCATCCTCGGCGACGACGACCTGTTCCACCCGCACCACCTCCAGAGGTTGTGGGAGGCGTACCGGGCGTCGGAGCAGCCCATCGCCGTGTACTCCCTCGGCGCCCAGGCGATCGAGGACGAGCAGGGCACGGTGCTGGAGCGCAGCGTCCTTCCCTGTCCCCCGGCGTTCGACCCGATGCTGATCCAGGTCACGAACTTCATCCCGACCATCTGCCTGATGCTGCCGACGAACGCCCTGCGCGAGGCGGGCGGCTTCGACGAGTCGTTGGAGGTCCTCGAGGACTGGGACCTGTGGATCCGCCTCTCGCGCCTCGTCGACTTCCACCACCTCCCCCTCGTGACCTGCGAGTACCGGGTGCGGGGCGGGCGCCAGAACATGACCACGCGTGACGTGGCGCGCTTCGACCGCTGCCTGCGCGCGATCTACGAGAAGTACCCTGTCGTGGCCGGGCCGATCGCCGAGGCACGCCGGCAGATGATCGCGGGCTCAGCGCCGCGGGGCGACACCTACCTCTACGACACGACGGTGATCGTCCACTCCGGAGGTCGCTTCGGCGACCTCGTCCGCACCCTCCAGTCGGTCGCCGGCGGCCTTCCCGACTCGACGTACGAGGTGATCCTGCTCCTCCCCCGCTCCCCTGAGTCCGAGCAGCTCGCGGCCGGTATCTCCGGAGACGTCCTCGTCTACTACTCCGCAGAGCCGCTCGGCGACGATCTCGCCTGGCAGGTCGGGCGGCGCCGGGCAGCGGGCCGCAACGTCGTGTTGCTCCGCGAGGGCGAGCTCCTCCCGACCACGCTGGCAGACCTCTCGCTCGCCCACTGAGTGGGGCCGCGCCGAGCGCGAGCGGCCGACGAAGCTCAACCTCTACCTGAGGTTGAGTCCCGCGTGCCTCCTGAGCTGCCCGATCGCTCATCGCGATGACTTGTCCACAGCGGTCGCGTCCCGAATCGGACGTGACGTTGACGTTCACGTTAGATAGCGTCGACCGTGCGGACCGCAGCGTGTGAGCGAGGAGGACCCTCGTACTCGCCGCCGCGCTGTCCGGAGCGCCGCCCGGGACGGTCTGCGTCGGGGCGGTGGCGGTGATGCACGACGGACGCGATTCGGCGGCGGCAGGGACGAATCGGACTGCTGGGAGGACGCGAGGCGAGGTGGCACGCACGACGCTGACGGAGCAGGCACCCCCCGGCGACAGCGGGCGGGGCGGAGGGGCGTCCACGCACCCCGATCGCTACAAGTGGATCGCCCTCTCGAACACCACGCTCGGGATCCTGATGGCGACGATCAACTCCTCGATCATCCTCATCGCGCTGCCGGACATCTTCCGTGGCATCAAGCTCAACCCGCTCGCGCCCGGGAACACGAGCTACCTGCTCTGGATGTTGATGGGCTTCATGGTCTGCACGGCCGTCCTGCTCGTCAGCTTCGGACGCATCGGCGACATGTACGGGCGCGTGAAGATGTTCACCCTCGGCTTCGCCGTCTTCTCGGTCTTCTCGGTTCTGCTCTCCGTCACCTGGCTCGACGGGAGCGCCGGGGCGCTCTGGCTCATTTTGATGCGCGTGGGCCAAGGCATCGGCGGAGCGTTCCTCATCGCGAACTCCGCTCCGATCCTCACCGACGCCTTCCCGCAGAACCAGCGTGGTCTCGCGCTCGGCATCAACAGCGTGGCGGCGATCGCCGGGGCGTTCATCGGGCTCGTCCTCGGCGGTCTGCTCGCTCCCGTCGAGTGGCACCTCGTGTTCCTCGTGTCGGTTCCCTTCGGGGTCTTCGGCACGGTCTGGGCACGCCTGAAGCTGCGCGAGCAGGGCCATCGCCACGCCACGACGATCGACTGGTGGGGTAACTGCACCTTCGCTCTCGGGCTCGTCGCGCTCCTGGTCGGGATCACCTACGGCATCGAGCCCTACGGCGGCCACACGATGGGCTGGACGAGCCCGAAGGTGCTGGCCGGTCTCATCGGCGGGGTGGTCCTGCTCAGCGCCTTCGTCGTGATCGAGCGGCACGTCAAGCGCCCGATGTTCAATATGGCGCTGTTTCGCATCAGGGCCTTCTCCGCGGGCAACCTCGCCACCCTCCTCGCGTCGATCGGCCGCGGCGGTCTGATGTTCATCCTCATCATCTGGCTGCAGGGCGTCTGGCTCCCCCAGCACGGCTACAGCTTCGCCGTCACCCCGCTGTGGGCAGGCATCTACATGCTCCCGTTGACCGTCGGGTTCCTGATCGCCGGACCGCTCGCGGGGTTCCTCTCCGATCGCTTCGGTGCGCGGCCCTTCGCGACGGGCGGCATGGTGCTCGCGGCGCTCAGCTTCGGGCTGCTCGAGGTGCTCCCGGTGAACTTCTCCTACATCTATTTCGCCCTCTTGCTCCTGATGATGGGCCTCGCGATGGGGATCTTCTCCTCGCCGAACCTTGCCGGCATCATGAACAGCCTGCCCCCCGAGCAACGCGGCGCGGGCGCCGGCATGCTGAACACGTTCCAGAACTCCGCCCAGGTGCTGTCGATCGGGGTGTTCTTCACGCTGATCATCCTCGGGCTGGCACGCACACTTCCCCATGCGCTCTACAACGGGCTCGTCGCCCAAGGCGTGTCGAGCGCGGCGGCGCACCGGGCCGCCGCGCTTCCACCTGTGGCGAGCCTGTTCGCGGCGTTCCTCGGCTATAACCCGATCCGCACGCTCCTCGGGCCGTCCCTCGCGCACCTCCCGGCCAGTCGGGTCACCTTCCTCACCAGCAGGGCCTTCTTCCCCCATCTCATCGCTGCGCCGTTCGAGTCCGGACTCGGCGAAGCGTTCACCTTCGCCGTTGTCGCCTGCCTCATCGCGGCAGCGGCCTCGTGGCTTCGCGGCGCGAAGTACGTTCACGGCATGACGGTGCCGGGCGGCGTCAGGGACGGGGCAGCGCCCGAGCCGCTCGACGTCGCGGTCGCGTCCGACAGCCAGGAGCCCGGCGTGCCGGCCGACTCCGGCGCCGCGCTGGGGGGCGGGGCGCGATGAGCCGCGGCGCCACCGCTGCCCCACCGCCTGCAGCAGCGGCGATCCCTCCGGCGGCGGCGCCCTGCGCGCTCGTGCGCATCGGCGAGGCGGCGCTGCGAACCGGGGTCTCGGAGCGCACGCTGCGCTACTACGAGCAGATCGGCCTGCTCTGCCCGGCCGCGCACAGCCCCGGCGGGACCCGCCGCTACGGCGAGGAGGAGCTCGCCCGGGTGCTGCGCATCCGCGAGCTGCAGGAGCTGATGGGGCTGAACCTCGAGGAGATCCGCAACGTCCTCGCCAGCGAGGACCGTCTCCTCGCGCTACGCGCCGCCTGGCGCAGGAACCCCGACGACGAGGAGCGCCGCAGGATCCTGCAGGAGGGGCTCGCCGTGCGGGAGGCGCTGCACGCTCGCGTGAGCCGCCAGCTCGAGCGGATCACCGGCTTCCTCACGGAGCTGGAGGCGAACATGGGCCGCAGCCGCGAGCTGCTCGCCGAGCTCGATCAGCCGGAGCCGTCCGGGCGCTGAGCCCCGCTCCGGCGCACCGGTTCAGGGCTCGGCCGGGTACTCCTCGAAGGCCGCCAGCACCCTCGGTCCCCAGACCGTCCCGGGACCGCCGTTCATCATCACGACGACGCCCATCGCCTCGGCGAGCTCTGCCCTCGTGACCCCGGCGCGCGCGGCGCTGCGTGCGTGCGTGGCGATGCAGCCGTCGCACTCCCTCGTCGCGGCGATGGCGAGCGCGATGAGCTCCTTCACCGTCACCGGGAGCACACCCTCGGCCATCGCGGCCCGCCCCATCGCCGCGTAGCCCGCGATCACGTCGGGGATCAGCTCCCGGAGCTCGCGCGCCGGTGCACGCAGCTCTTCCAGCGTCTCGTGGGCGTTCGCCATCGTCTCGAGCCCTCCCGTTCCCGGCGCCGCCATCGGGGGCGGCAGCGCCTCCTCAGGCACGGTAGCCGGGCGAACGTCGCGCTGGGTGGGCGATCGCTCGCTGATCGCGCTCAAAGTCATGGCGACCGCTGTCGTTAGGGGACCGCGACGCGGGGCATGGATCGCCCCGCTGCTGGCCACGGACGGCCCCGACCGACGAGTAGTGCACAGGGGTAGGCAATGGCCGACGCGGTCCAGGCGATCAACATCTTGAACTTCGCGCTCGACTCGATCGAGCAGCGCCAACAGGTGATCGCCAACAACATCTCGAACCAGGACACGCCGGGCTTCCAGGCGTCGGTCGTGACCTTCGAGAACTCGCTCTCGCAAGCGATGCAGAGCGGCGGGACCGCGAGCGCGACCGTCGTCCCCGAAGGTCTGCAATCCGGCACGAACGGCAACAACGTCAGCCTGCCGTCCGAGATGTCCCTCATGAGCGAGACCGGCCTCGAGAACCAGGCCGTGTCGAACGCGCTGACTGACGAGTTCACCAGCTTGCAGACGGCCATCCAGGGCTAGCTGCACGCGACGTTCGCGACATCCACACGAACCAGAGGAAGGAGACCAGCCGATGTCGATGTTCCCCACGATCGACGTGGCCGGTTCTGGCCTGAACGTCGACGCCACGTGGCTGGACACGATCGGCGGCAACGTGGCCAACGCGGAGGACGCCGTCACGCCCGGCAAGCCCGTCTACCGCGACCAGGAGCTCGTCGCCGTCCCCCAGTCCCAGTCGTTCATCCCGGGCCAGTCGGGCGCGGGCCTCGGCGTGCAGGTGCAGGAGATCGCGCTCGGCAGCGCGAAGGGCGACACGGTCTCCGATCCCGAGAACCCGGCGGCGAACGCCAAGGGGATGGTGACCTACCCCGACGTCTCGGTCAGCCACGAGATGGTCTCCCTCGTCGAGGCGCAGACCTCGTACCAGGCGAATGCCTCCGTCCTCCAGAACGCCGACACGGCCTACAAGGCCATTCTCGCCATCAAGGACTGAGATGATCCCCGCGATCCCGGCCATCTCCGCCATCACCGCGGCCTCCCCCTCCGCCGCCACGCCCGCAGCAGCCGCGTCGACGTCGGGGGTGTCGGGGAGCGGCAGCGACTTCTCCAACCTGTTGGGCAACGCCATCGACCAGTTGCAGGGCGTCACGCAGAACGCCGACACGCTCTCGATCGAAGGCGCCACCGGGCAGGCCAACGTCGCCGACGTCACCGTCGCCTCGACGGAGGCCGACCTGGCGGTGAACCTCGTGACCGCAGTGAGGGACAAGGCGGTCGACGCCTTCAACTCGATCATGTCGATGACCACCTGAGAGGAAAGAGATGGCCGTCCTCCCCTTCGACGCACGGAAGCTGAACGGTGCCTGGGACCGGACGCGCCGCTTCGTCGGCGAGTTCACCCCCGGCCAGAAGGCCGTCACCGCCGTCGCGATCGTCGGCGTCGTCATCGGCGGGTTCATGTTCCTCACCCGGTCGTCGTCGCCGACCTACACGACGCTGTTCGCCAACCTCCAGGCCCAAGACGCCGGCGCGATCACCCAGAAGCTCACCACGGACCACGTCCCCTACCAGCTGACCGACGGCGGCACGACGATCCTCGTGCCGATGAACGACGTCAACCAGGAGCGGATCAACCTCGCCGAGTCCGGGCTTCCCTCGAACGGGACGATCACCTTCCAGACCCTCTCCTCCACGGGCATCACCTCCTCCGAGTTCGTGCAGAACGTCGACTACCAGCAGGCGCTCGAAGGCCAGCTCGCCCAGACGATCGAGTCGATCCAGGGCGTGCAGAGCGCCAAGGTCTCCCTCGTCCTGCCCGACACGACGAGCTTCGCCGTCGGCAACACCCAGTCGCCCTCGGCGTCGGTCCTCGTCGACCTGGCGTCGGGCACGACGCTCACGACCGAGCAGGTCCAGGCGATCGTGCACCTCACCGCCTCGTCGGTGCCGAGCCTGAACCCGCAGGACGTCACCGTCGTCGACAACAACGGCGACGTCCTCTCGGCGCCCGGCGTGGACACCTCGGCCGACCAGAACGCCCAGCAGACCACGGCGTACGACAACGCCCTCTCGACCTCGATCACGACGATGCTCGCCCGGGTCCTCGGCCCGAACAACGCCGCCGTCCAGGTGCACGCGGTCCTCAACTTCAACCAGGTGCACACGACGACCAACGGGATCGAGACCAACAAGAACGGCAAGCCGATCTCGGCGCCGACGAGCCAGTCCACGACGAAGCAGACGTACTCCGGGAACGGCGCCCAGGCGGCGGGCGTGCTCGGCTCCGGCCAGCCCTCGACGACGAACTCGAACGGGACGTACTCCTCGACCGAGACCCAGGTGAACAACGCCATCAGCCAGGTCACCCAGACGGTCGACCAGGCGCCCGGGCAGGTGCTGCAGACCTCGGTCGCCGTCCTCGTGAACTCGAAGGCCCCGAACGCCAAGCAGCTCGCCCAGATCAAGAGCGAGGTCGCCGCCGCCGCGGGGCTCAACCTGAAGAGCGGGGACACCCTCGTCGTGAGCGCCCTGCCCTTCGCGCCCACCCCGGCTGCCGCGGGCGCCCCGAAGGTGGCGATGATGGCCAAGCTCAAGGGCTACGCCCCCGCAGCCGGGCTGGTCATCTTGATCCTGCTGCTCTTCTTCTTCGCCCGGCGCTCGGCGAAGAAGCAGCGCCCCCGTTTCGAGGAGGTGCCGCTCTCCTCGCTGCCCGAGCTCGCCCCACCGTCCTTGTCGATGTCGATGGAGCCGGACACCGGTGAGCTGCCGGCCATCCCGATCGGCACCGAGATGGGCTCGCTCATGCCCGCCACCGCGCCGGTGCCGAGCGACGTCGACCACTACATCCAGAACAACACCGACGAGGTGGCCCAGCTCATGCGACTGTGGTCCCATGAGCGAGCCGCTCTGCGCTCCGGAAGCTCCCAGTCGTGAGCCCGACCGAGGCACCCGAGGCCGAGCAGGCCCTGGCGCCGGGCGCGCCGCCCCACTCCGTCTTCGAGCGCCCCGGCCAGCACGGCGCGATCCGCGGGACGAAGACCAACAACAACAGCGGGCCCCGCCTCGAGCAGCTCACCGGCCAGCAGAAGGTCGCGGTCGTGCTCGCGCAGCTCGGCACGGAGAACTCGGCCGCGATCCTGCGCTCGCTCTCCGACGAGGAGGCGGTCGTCTTCACGACCGAGATCGCCAACCTTCCGCCGCTCGACCGCGATGTCGTCGAGGCGGTCGTGCGGGAGTTCGTCGACCGGGTCAACGCCTCGCGCGCCGTCGGCCAGGGCGGCCTCGACCGCGCCCGCTCGATCTTGTCGGCCACCCTCGGCGCCCAGCGCGCCGAGGAGGTGCTCTCCCAGATCCACGGGAAGGTCGCCGTCGGCCCGCTCGCCTTCCTCTCGCAGGCCGACCCGAACCACGTCGTCCCGTTCCTGATCGACGAGCACCCCCAGACCATCGCGGTGATCCTGGCGCACCTGCCGGCCGCGGACGCTGCCGCGCTGATGGACGCGCTGCCGAGCGACTTCCGTGCCGAGGTCGTCCAGCGGATCGCCACGATGGACCGAGTCGCGCCGGACGCCATCAGCCAGGCGGCGAGCCTGCTGGCCGGCAAGCTCCGCGGCCTCATCTCCACCGGGATGTCGGTCCCCGGCGGCATCCCCTCCCTCGTCGAGATCCTCAACCGCACCGACGGGTCGACCGAGAAGCAGGTCCTCGCCGATCTCGAAGAGCGCGACCGCGAGCTCGCCGAGGCCGTGCGCGCCCGCATGTTCACGTTCGAGGACGTCCTCGCCCTCGACGACCGGACGCTCCAGATCGTGCTTCGCAGCGTGAGCGTGAACGACCTGGCGCTCGCCATCAAGGGCTCGGGCGACGACGGCGAGGTGATGGACAAGCTCCGTCGCAACCTCTCCGACCGCGCCGCCGCCGAGCTCGACGAGGAGATGGAGGTCATGGGGGCGGTGCGCATCTCGATGGTCGACGCCGCCCAGGCGAACATCGTGCGCATCGTGCGCGACCTCGAGGCGGAGGGCACCGTGGTCCTCGCCCGCGCGTCGGACGAGATGCTGTGATGACCATGGCCGGTGCCGGGGCGCACCCCATCCTGCGCAACACCGACGGCCAGCACCGCATCTCGCCCGTCCGCTCCGAGGTGCTCGCCGCCGTCAACCCGTTCGAGACGGCCCGCTCGGAGTCGGCCGCCCGCGGCTACGAGGAGGGCCGCCGCGCGGCGACCGAGGAGGTGCAAGCCGAGCGTGAGGCGGAGCGCGAGCTCGCCGCGGCGAAGCTCGGCGCCGCGCTCGCCACGCTCGAGGCCGCGACCGCCGCGTCCCGCGAGGCGTTCGACCGCCTCGCCTCGGCCCTCGAGGGACGCATCACCGGGCTCGTGCTCGAGCTCTTGGAGGAGCTCTTCCAGCGCGAGGTCGCCGTCTCGGCGTCGCCCGGGCGTGACGCCATCGCGAGGGCGCTGCACCTCGCCCCGGCAGACGGCCCCGTCATCGTCCGGATGAACCCCGAGGACGCCGCGACCCTCGGCGAGCACGCCATCGGCGGCCGCGCCCTCACCATCCGCCCGGACCCCGCGATCGTCCGAGGCGGATGCCTGCTCGAGGTCGGCTCGACGCTGGTCGACGCGCAGGTCGACTCGGCGCTCGAGCGCGTCCGAGCCGTGCTGGACGGCACCGGGGAGGGCGGGTCGCGATGACCGATCTCCTCGACGCCGTACGCGCCCAAGCGCTGGCCGCCTGCCGGCCGCGCCGCTACGGACGCGTCGTCCGCATGGTCGGGATGTCGATCGAGGTCGCCGGCATCTCGGCGGCGATCGGCGACGGCTGCACGCTCCATCGCGACGGCGAGCCGATCCTCGCCGAGCTCGTCTCGCTCCGCGACGACCGCAGCACCTGCCTCGCGCTCGGCGAGACTACGGGCCTGAAGTCGGGGGCCCTCGTCGAGGAGCTCGGGCGACCGCTGCCCGTGCGCGTCGGTCCCCAGCTGCTCGGCCGGGTCCTCGACGGCCTCGGCCGGCCGATCGACGACGGGCCGCCCCTCGTCGGGCTGGAGGAGGTCGGCATCGACGGGACACCCCCGCACCCGCTCCGGCGCGGCCTCGTCGACGAGCAGCTCGCCCTCGGCGTGCGTGTCCTCGACGGCCTGCTGCCCTGCGGAAAGGGTCAGCGCCTCGGGATCTTCGCCGGCTCCGGCGTCGGCAAGAGCTCGCTGCTCTCGATGATCACCCGCGGCAGCTCGGCCGACGTCGCCGTGGTCGCCCTCGTCGGCGAGCGTGGCCGGGAGGTCGCCGAGTTCATCGCCCGCGACCTCGGGCCCGAGGGCCTGCGGCGCGCCGTGGTGATCGTGGCGACGTCCGACGAGCCGGCGCTCGTGCGCATCCACGCCGCCTTCCTCGCGACACGCATCGCCGAGTGGTTCCGCGACGGCGGCGCCGACGTGCTGTTGATGATGGACTCCCTGACGCGCTTTGCGATGGCCCAGCGCGAGGTCGGCCTCGCGGCGGGCGAGCCGCCGGCGACGCGCGGCTACCCGCCGAGCGTCTTCGGGCTCCTCCCCCGGCTCCTCGAGCGCGCCGGCACCGCTGAGCGCGGCTCCATCACGGGCCTGTACACCGTCCTCGTCGAGGGCGACGACATGAACGAGCCGATCGCGGACGCGGCGCGCTCGATCCTCGACGGCCACATCCAGCTCACCCGGGCGCTCGCCGAGGCGGGGCACTTCCCCGCGGTCGACGTGCTCGGTTCCGTCTCCCGGGTCGCTCCCGCCGTGGCCGAGGCGGAGGACCTGGAGGCGGCGTACGAGATTCGGCGCCTGCTGGCGGCCTGGCGGGACGCCAAGGACCTGATCGAGATCGACGCCTACGCCAGGGGATCCAACCCGGTCGTCGACCGGGCGATCGCCATGAAACCGGCCATCGACAAGTTCTGCCGCCAACGGATCTCGGACCTTTCGACGTTGGAGGAGACGCGCCAGCGGCTCGGCCGCCTCTTCTCGCCGCAGTCCCCTGCCCTCCCGGAGGTTCAGCAGTGAAGCGCTACCACTTCCCGCTTTCCGCGGTGCTGCGCGTCCGCCACGTGGAGCTCGCGCGCAAGCGGCAGTCCTTCGCCGAGACGACGATGGACCTCACCCGCGCCTACGCCGCCGAGGAGGCGGCGCAGACCCACTACGACGCGGTACCGGACATGCTCGCCCCGACCGACACCTCGTCCTTCTCGGACTGGCGGGCGCTCGGCGAGCGTGCCGCGATCGCCCTCGCCCTCGCGGGCGGGAAGGTGACCACGGCGACGAGCCAGCACGAGGTCGCCCGCCGGGCGCTCGCCGAGGCGGAGCGGCGCCTGCGGGTGCTCGAGCGGCTCGACGAGCGCCGCCGGGCCGAGTGGCGGCTCGCCAACGAGCGCGCCGACGCCGCGGCGCTCGACGACTACGCCAACGCCCGCAGCGCGTTCGACATGCAGGAGCGGCGCAATGGTGGTTGATTCGATCGTCCCGACGCCGCCGGCCATGTCGGCCATCGAGTCGATGTTCTCCCAGGTCGCCTCGGCGGCCGCGGCGCTGAGCTCGGGCGCGGCCGGCTCGACGGGCGCCCCCACCGACCCCTTCTCCGTCCTGCTCGACGCCGCCGCGGGCAGCTCGTCCAGCCCGGCCACGACGACGACCTCCACCGACGCCTCGGCGAGCTCGTCGGACACCGGCTCCCTGTCGCCCCTCTACTCCTCCCTCGGCACGGACACCTCGGCGAGCACCGCCACCGGCGCGACGACGTCGACGCCGGACACGTCCGGCGGAGGCGGACAAGCGATCGTGACCGATGCCGAGCGCTACCTCGGCGTCCCCTACGTGTGGGGAGGCACGAGCCCGCAGACGGGCTTCGACTGCTCGGGGCTCGTCCAGCACGTCTTCGGCGACCTCGGCGTCACCATCCCCCGGACCGCCGATGAGCAGGCGCAGGTGGGAACGCCGGTGGCGAGCCTGGCCGACGCCCAGCCCGGCGACCTCCTCTTCTTCGAGCCCGGCCAGAACGGCGCCCCCGCCGGCGAGCCCGGCCACGTGGCGATCTACATCGGCAACGGCCAGATGATCGCTGCGCCCGAGACGGGCGAGAACGTCCAGATCCAGGCGGTACCCGGCGAGCCCTTCGAGATCCGCCGCATCGCCGTGCCCTCGACGCCCGCCGCGTCGGGGACGACGACGGCCGCAACGACCTCGGCGGGGACGGCCACAGCCGCCGTCGACGGCACGGCACTCGCGACGACGGCCTCGAGCACCTCGCCGACGAGCGGCACGGTGAGCATCGGCTCCGTGCCGGTCCCGACGCAGTACGCGGCGCTGGTGAACTCGGCCGCGAGCGCGGCCGGCGTCCCCCCGTCGCTCTTGGCCTCGGTCCTCTACACCGAGTCCCGCTTCCAGCCCTCGGTCGTCTCCTCCGCCGGCGCGGAGGGCATCGCCCAGTTCATGCCGTCGACTGCGGCGGCGCACGGGATCAACCCGCTCGACCCGAGCTCGGCCATCCCCGGCGCCGCGCAGCTGCTCGGCCAGTACCACGCGGCCTTCGGGTCGTGGGCGCTGGCCGTCGCCGCCTACGGCGCGGGCCCGGGTGCGGTCGAGCAGGCCGGCGGGATCCCCCAGGACGGCACGACCCCGAACGACGTCTCGACCGTGCTCTCCCTCGCCGGGATGAGCGGAACGAGCCCCTCATGAGCGCCTCGGTGAGCAGGGCGGCGGCGGCCTCCTCGGCGGGCGCGGTGAGCCGTGACGCCGCGAGGGTCGCTCAGGTCGGCGCGGACCCCGAGGTAGCGTTCGCCGCCGTCTTCGCCGAGACGACCGGTGTCGCCGGCGACGGTGAGAAGGCCGGCCGCGACGGCGGCGCGCCGGGACACGGCCACGACCACCACGAGCAGGCGGCCCAGACGGGCGACCTCGTCGCGGCCGGCATCGCCGGCGCCACCGCCGGGGCGACGGCCGCCCTGGCCCAACAGGGCGCGCCGCCCGTCGCCGCCCCGGCGCCGGCACCGGCGTCGCGCGGCGCGGGCCACGAGGCGGACGGACCGCTCCTCCTCCGAGTCGGCCCGGACGACGCTGCGACGGCGGGAGACGCCCCGCTCACGCGCGCGGCGGACCTGGCCGTGCCCGCGCCGTCCGCGCCGACGACGGTGGCCGCTGGTGGTACGGACCCCACCGGTGGCACCGACCCCACCGGTGGCACCGACCCCACCGGTGGCACCGACCCCGACAGCGCGACGTCCCCCCTGCTCGCGCCCATGCTCTCGACGTCCGACGCGACCCTCGTTCCCGCGGCGACGGGGCCGAGCCGTCACGACGAGCGCACGGACGCCGTCCCGGCCGCCTCGACCCGCCGGCTGGCGCCGCCTCCTGTGCTGAGCGCCCCGGAGGTCGCTGCGGCGACGGCCACGCAACAGCTCCCGGCCGCGCCGGCGGCCCCGATGGTCGCGGTCGCGACGACGGGCCTCGGGCGCACGGCCGCGACAACGAGCGCGTCCCCGACCGGCGCAACGACGCGCCGGGCACCGGTCACGGCCGCGACGGCGAGCGCGTCCCCGACCGGCGCAACGACGCGCCGGGCACCGATCACGGCCGCGACGGCGAGCGACGACCAGACCGGCCCCGGCGCGCCCGGCGACGCCCGCGTGGCCCCGGATGCCCGCGGTACCGCCGGCGCTGATCGCACGGCTCCGGGCGTCATGACCCCGACGGCGCCCGCGCCGTTCGCCGTGGCGGTGCCCGCCGTGGGCACGGCCCCGCCGCTCCACCTCCACGCCGCCGCGCCGGACGCGCTCTCCGCCCTCGGCGCGACGTCCGCGACCGCGGACTCGTCCGCCCCGGCCACCACCGCCGGGTCGCCGGAGACCGGCACGGGCGCGGCGTCGGGCTTCCTCGCCGGCAACGGCTCCCTCCTCGCCGCGCTCTCCCGCCCCCAGGCGACGGGCGACGGCACGTACTCGCTCACCGCCAACCTCCACCCGCCCGAGCTCGGCCACGTCCAGGCGGTCGTGAGCGTGCAGGGCGATGAGGTCCAGGTGGCGCTGAGCGCCGGGAGCGCGGCCGGCCACGACGCGCTGAGCGCCAACCTCGACCAGCTCCGCCAGCAGCTCGCCGACGGCGGGGCGAACGTCGTCGTCACCCTGGCACAACGCGACAGCAGCTCGGACGGGCGCGGGACCCCGGGTCGCCGCCCGCGTGACGCAGCCTCCATGTCGGCAGGAACCACCGCCGGCGCCACGGACAGCTCCACCATCGACCCCGTCACGGTCCCGGGGGCGACGCGCCCCGGCGGAGCCGGCGACCTCTACGTGATCCTTTGAGGAGGACGACATGATCACCCCCATCGACGCCGTCAGCAACCCCTCACCCCCAGCGGCGAGCTCTTCGGACAGCGGCAGCAGCGGCAGCTCGAACGCCGCCTCGACGACCAACGGCCTGCTCGCGCCGAACCAGTTCCTGAATCTCCTCGTCGACAACCTGAAGTACCAGGACCCGCTCGACCCGACGAGCAGCGCCGACTTCCTGACCCAGCTCGCCGCGCTGTCCCAGGTCGACACGCTGCAGCAGGTGGCGCAGACCGACCAGACCTCGACCGCGGCGAACCTGCTCGGCAAGACCGTCAGCGGCGCCGACGCCTCCGGCAACCCGCTCTCGGGGACGGTGATCGGGGTCGCGCTCACGAGCAACGGCCCGGTGCTGTCGGTCGGCAACGACACGATCTCCCTCGGCTCGGTGACCTCCGTGTCCTGAGCCGCCGGGCGCGCCGAGGGTCCCGCAGACCGTCGCGCCCGGCACGACGAGCCTGCGAATCCCGAACCGAACGCCCCCTACATCGAACGACCACCAGGACCGAACAGACCGCCGACGACGGCGGTCCCACCGAAACGAAGGGAAACACTGAGATGACTGTCCGCTCACTCGCCGCCGCCGACTCCGGCATCACGACGATGCAGACCATGATCGACACCATCGGGAACAACGTCGCCAACTCCGACACCGACGGCTACAAGCAGACGACGGCCCAGTTCTCCGACGTCCTTACCGAGCAGCTGACCCCGTCGAGCGCCCCGATCCCGGGCCTCGCCAGCACGAACCCGTCCTCGATCGGCTCGGGTGACCAGCTCTCGGCCATCACGACGGACTTCAGCGAGGGCGCCATCGTCCAGACCGGCTCGCCGTCGAACGCCGCCATCCAGGGCAACGGCTTCTTCGTCGTCTCCTCGGGCGGCCAGCAGTACTACACGCGCGACGGCGCGTTCCAGCTCGACGTGAACGGCGTCCTCGAGACGGCCGACGGCGCGGAGGTCCAGGGTTGGGCGCCAGGTGCCGCCACGACCGGGCCGACCGGTCCCCTCACGATCCCGAGCGGGCTCACCATCCCGCCGGCGGAGACCGCGAACGTCACCCTCACCGGCAACCTGCCGGCGGGCGCGACCGCGCCGGTCACCACGACGTCGACCCTCTACGACGCGCAGGGCAATACCGTGCCGATCACCGTCACGTTCACCCCGACGGGCACGGCGAACCAGTGGAACATGCAGGCCACCGACTCGGCGAACAACAACCTCTTCGGGGCGGGCGGCGTCGTCCTCAACTACAACGCGAACGGCCAGCTGGCGAGCTACGCCGTGAACGGCGGGGCCACCACTGCGGTCGGGACCGGTCAGACCTCGATCTCGACCCTGGCGCTGCCCGCGGGCGCGCAGTGGAAGGAGGCGGCCATCAAGTTCGACTTCCCGGCCGTCGGCAGCAACACGGCCGTCACCCAGTACGGCTCGGACCAGACGATCGCTGCCGGCCAGGACGGCTACACCTCGGGGAGCCTCGAGTCCTACTCGATCGGCCAGACCGGCGAGATCACGGGGACCTTCTCGAACGGCCAGTCCGAGAGCCTCGGCACGATCGCGCTGGCGACCTTCACGAACCCGGGCGGCCTGCTCGACAACGGCAACCTCGAGTACTCGACCACGGCGGGCTCCGGCCAGCCCCAGGTCGGCACGCCCGGCACAGCCGGGCGCGGCACGATCCTCGGTGGCGCGCTCGAGCAGTCCAACGTCGACCTGGCGAACCAGCTGACGAGCCTCATCGAGGCCCAGACCGACTACCAGGCCGACACCAAGGTGGTCTCGACGACCCAGACCGCGCTCCAGGCGCTCGTCACGAACGCGTAGCGCCACGGACGACGGCGCCCGGCGCCGTCGTCCGTGGCCGGTGCCGGCGGCGCCGACGCCTCTCGGGGCGCGGCGCCGTCCGGTGTCTCAGGCAGACCCGGCGCCCGCCTCGCGGGCCTCCCCAGAGGGGGAGGATCCGTACCGCGGAGCCACTCAACGTTGGTGCCCCAGCCGCCGTTAGACACGCACGAGGAGGCCGGAGATCCGTGTTCCCGGGCCGTACTCATAGAAGGGTCTCGGACAGAGGTAGGCAACGCCTTCCGGCACCACGCCGGGAAGAGGTGGTGCACGCCGTGTCGACGATGGCCGAGGGAGCGTGTCCAGTGATCGTGGTGACGAGGTTGGACGGACGGAAGATGGCACTCAACGTCGACCGGATCGAGCGCGTCGAGCGCAACGAGGCCACCAACGACACCAACCTCTACTTCATCGGCGGCGCCCGCCTCATGGTCACCGACGTCGCCGACGACCTGATCGACCGCGTCGTCGAGGCGAAGGCCCGGGTGGTCGCCCGCGCCTTCGCGATGGCCGGCGAGGGCGAGGCCAGCGCGGCGGCAGTCGTGGGCGGCTCCTCGGGCCCGCCGGGCTCCGGTCCCCAGCTTCGCGTGGTCCACCTCGGCGAGGGCGACTGACCGTGACGCCTGGCGGCATCATCCTCGCCATCTTCGCCATCTTGGTGTCGATGATCATGGACCACGGCAAGCCGATGTCCCTGATCAACATCGGCTCGCTGATCCTCGTCTTCGGCGGGACCATCGGGGCGACGCTCGCCGGCTCCATCCGTAGGGACGTGCGCACGATGCCGCGCGCGCTCAAGGTCGCGATGCGCTCGAAGGTCAAGCTCGACGCGGCCGGCTTCGCCGAGCACCTGATCAACCTGGCCCGTGACGCGCGCACGGGTGGGCTGAAGGTGCTCGAGCGCGAGCTGCCCGAGGCCCAGGAGGACCCGTTCATCCGCACCGGCGTCGAGCTGATCGCGACGACGTCTGACCCCGAGCGGGTCCGCCAGGTGCTCGACGCCGAGATCATCGGGATGCGCGGCCGCCACCGCACCGGCTACAAGGCCTTCGCTGACATGGCCGGCTTCGCCCCGACGATCGGCATCCTCGGGACGGTCATCGGCCTCGTCCACGTGCTCGGCAGCCTCACCACCCCGGGCAAGCTCGGGCCGGCGATCGCCTCGGCCTTCACCGCGACGCTGTGGGGCGTGCTTAGCGCGAACGTCATCTGGCTGCCGATCTCCAACAAGCTGAAGCGCCTCTCCGACGAGGAGGTCCGCTACAAGGAGCTCGTCATCGAGGGGCTCCTCGCCGTCCAGGAGGGCCTGTCCGGGCCGCAGCTACGAGACCGGCTGGTGCCGTTCCTGCCACCGGGCGAGCGCCAGCAGGCCGACGAGAGCACCTCCCGAGTCCCACGGGAGAATGCGGCGTGAAGTCGAGCATGCGCATGTTCCAGGCGCGCTCTCACAACGAGGAGTCCGAGGAGGGCGAGGCCGGCGCCGGCATGGAGCGCTGGCTGCTCACCTACGCCGACATGATCACCCTGCTGCTCGTGCTGTTCATCGTGCTCTACGCGCTCTCCAGCCTGAACCACGTGAAGTACGCGGAGTTCCAGCACAGCCTGTCGAAGTCCCTCACCCAGGGCAGCTCGTCGCCGAAGTCGACGCCTGCGGCGACGACGAAGGACAAGCCCCACGCGACGGCCTCCTCCAGGCCGGTCGCCTCGCTCGCGCAGGTGCAGCGCGCCCTGCAGGCGGCGCTCGTGCACGCAGGCCTCGTCCACGACGTCACGCTGCAGATGACCGCGCAAGGGCTCGTCGAGGGCTTCGTGTCGGGCAAGCTCTTCTACGGCGTCGGCATCGCCCAGCTCACGCCGATCGGCGACCGCGCCGTCGACGTCACCTCCGCGGTCCTAAAGCACTACGCCAACCCGGTCGACGTCGACGGCTACGCCGACAACCAGCCGATCGTCGGCGGTCCCTACGCCAACAACTGGGCCCTCTCCTCGGCGCGCGCCGACAACGTCGTCACCCGGCTCACCACCGTGGACGGCGACGACCCGTCGCAGTTCCTCGCCCTCGGCTTCGGGCAGTACCACCCGATCGTGCCGAACTCCGACGCCCGGAACCAGGCGGCCAACCGCCGGGTGAACATCGTCATCATGACCAAGCGACCGAACGGCGAGTGAGCAGATGAGCGTCGTCCGCGCCCACGACTTCCGCCGTTCCGAGGGGATCGACCGCAGCTTCTTGCGCGCCCTGCACGCGGTCTTCGACACCTTCGGGCGCCACGCCACCGTCGACCTGTCGACCCTGCTGCGGCGGCAGTGCCAGCTGCAGTACGTCCGCATCGACGAGATGCTGTGGCGGGAGGCCTCCCAGCACCTCGGCGACCCGCCCTACCTCGTCACGTTCACCCTGGCGCCCTTCCTCGGCACGGCGGCGCTCTCCATTCCGCTCGAGACCGCGATGCGCATCCTCGAGCTGCGCCTCGGCGGTGGCGCGAGGCCGCCCTACCCCTCGCACGCCGAGCCGACCGAGACCGACCTCGGCGTGATCGGCCCGGTCATCCAGGGCGTGCTCGACGAGCTGTCGCGTTCGCTCTCGCGCGTGCGCGAGACGAGCGCCGTGATCGTCGGCCAGGACTCCAACCTCCAGTTCGTGCAGCTCGCCACGCCGAACGAGATGTGCCTGCTGGTCCACTTCGAGCTGGTCCTCGCCGAGGACGAGCCCGTCGAGGCGATCCTCTGCCTGCCGTTCAGCCTCGTCCGCCACATCGTCGAGGCGATGCGCGCGGCGCGGCCCGTCGGCGGCGAGGCCGACACCGCGGACAGCGTCCACGGCCAGGTCTTCCAGACCCCGCTCGAGGTGTGCCTCGAGATCCCCTCGATCGAGCTGATGCCGCCGGAGGTGGCGAGCCTGCAACCGGGCGACGTCGTCCGGCTCTACCACCCGCTCGATCGCCCCCTCGACCTGCGCGCCGAGGGCGTGCTCGTTGCCCGCGCCCGCCAGGGCCGCTCGGGGGCCCGTGTCGCATGCTCCATCGTTGAGGAGGTACAAGAAGCGTGACCATCGCCACGGAGAACGGCGTCGTGAACGGCGACGAGTCGATCGTCCCCGCCGACGACGGCGCCTGGGACCGCCGCATGTCCCGGCTGCGGGACGTGCCCTTGCGGATCAGCGTCCAGATCGGCCAGACCAGGTTGCCCATCGGCGCGGTGCTCGAGCTGCGCGTCGGCCAGGTGATCGAGCTCGACCGCCAGGTCGGCGCCCCGGTCGACATCATCGCCAACGAGGAGGTCGTGATCGCCCGCGGGGAGGTCGTCGAGGTCGACGACGAGTACGGCGTCCGCATCACCGAGATCGTGCCGGGAGCACTGGGTTGAGATGAACACCTTCCTCCTCTTCGGCCGGATGCTCCTCGCGCTCGGCCTCGTCCTCGGGTTGATGTTCGTCCTCTCGCGCCTCGCCCGGCGCGCGCAGACGCGCGGCCGCCCGAATGGGCGGCGCAGCGCCGGGAGCCGCTCGGACCCGCGGATCGACGTCGTCACGCGCCGGTCGCTGTCGCGCTCGAGCGGCATCGCCGTCGTGCGCGTCGGCGGGCGCTACCTGGTGGTCGCCACCACCCCGCAGTCGATCAACCTCGTCACCGAGCTCGACCCGGCGGACCTCGACGAGGTCGCCGCAGACGCGCCGGTGTCGCAGCCCATCCGCCCCTCAGTGCTCGAGAACCTCCCCTTGCCACGGACGGCAGGGGCCTCGGCCGCGTATGCGGCCATCGCACCACCGTCGGTCTGGGACGCCTTCCTCACCACCCTCAAGGAGCGCACCGTCAGGCATTAGTCGCCCGACGGCGCTCCACGGGAGCGCCCCATGCATTCGCACGCGTGCCGTCACGCCGCCAAGGCCGGACGGCCATGATCCACCTGCTCGTCTCCTCGTCGAACCCGAGCGTCACGGTCAACCTGAGCGGGCTGCACAGCCCCTCGACGTCGATCGTCATCATCATCGCCCTGACGGTGCTGTCGATCGCGCCGTCGCTGCTCATCTTGATGACGGGGTTCACCCGCATCTTCATCGTCCTCGGGTTGACCCGCAACGCCCTCGGCCTCACGAACGTGCCGCCGAACCAGGTGATCGCAGGGATCGCGCTCTTCCTGTCCCTGTTCATCATGGCCCCGGTCATCTCGCAGGTGAACCACGACGCCGTCCAGCCCTACCTGCACGGCCAGATCAACGCGACCAAGGCGATCGAGGCTGGCGAGGTCCCCATCAAGACCTGGATGCTGAAGCAGACCCGCAGCAACGAGCTCCAGGTCTTCACCTCGACGTCTCACCAGACGAAGCTCAAGCCGGCGAACCTGCCGATGACGACGGTCATCCCGGCGTTCGTCCTCTCCGAGGTCGAGAGCGCGTTCGTCATCGGCTTCATCGTGTTCATCCCCTTCATGGTGATCGACCTCGTCGTCTCGTCGGTCCTCATGTCGATGGGCATGTTCATGCTGCCGCCGACCCTCGTCTCGCTGCCCTTCAAGATCCTGCTGTTCGTCCTGGTGGACGGGTGGGCACTCGTCGTCCACTCCCTCATCTTGAGCTTCCACTAGCGCGATGGCCACGAACACCGTCATCCAGATCGTCGGCCAGGCGATCATCCTCGTCGCGAAGCTCGCGGGCCCCGTGCTCGTGGCGACCCTCGTCATCGGCCTGTGCATCTCGCTCTTCCAGGCCGTGACGAGCGTGCAGGAGTTCACCTTGACCTTCCTGCCCAAGCTCGTCGCCGTCGCCGCCATCCTGGCCCTCACCGGCCACTGGATGATCACCGAGGTCGTCGACTACACGGACCAGCTCTACCGGGCGATCCCGGGCTATCTCTCCGGCGCGTGACGATCCACTTCCAAGCCGACGCGGTCATCGCGTTCTTCCTCGCGCTCGTGCGGGGGACGGCGTTCCTGGTCGCCTGCCCCCCGTTCGCCACCCAGGCGATCCCGATGGTCGGGAAGACCGCCATCGCCGGCGGCCTCGCGTTCGCCGCGATCGGCCCCCTCTCCCATGACCCGATGCCGCTCTCGACGGCCGCGCTCGTCGGCGCGCTGGTGCTCCAGATCGGCGTCGGCGCGCTGATCGGCTTCGTGGTCCAGATGTACGTCAGCGCGATCTCCTCGGCGGGCGCGCTGATCGACCACTTCTCGGGGCTGAACCTGCCGCCGGCCATCGACCCGATGAGCCTCGAGCAGCTGCCGGTCATCGGTCAGCTATTCCAGTGGATGGCGACCGTGCTGCTCTTTTCGACGGGAGCGGTCGGCATCCTCGCCGAGGGCTTCGTGCGCAGCTTCGGCGTCATCGGGACGACGCTGCCCGCGCGCGACGTGGCGATGCTGCCGAGCGCGCTCGGCCAGGACCTCGTGGGCTTCTTCGCGGCGTCCACCGAGGTCGCCGCTCCGCTCATCGCCGTGCTCGTCGTGGCACAGATCCTGCTCGGCCTGCTCGCCAAGGCGGCGCCGCAGACGAACGTCTTCTCCCTCGGCTTCCCCTTCCAGATCCTGCTCGTCCTGTTCACGCTCGGCCTGGCGATCGTCGCCCTGCCGAGCGACGTGGCGAACCTGGTGCAGCGCGGGCTCGGCCAACTCTTCGGCGGCTGAGGATGTCCGACAAGGGGCAGCGCACCGAGAAGCCGACCTCGAAGCGAAAGCGCGAGGCGCGCCGCGAAGGGCGAGTCGCGAAGTCCGCCGAGATCGGGCAGTGGGTCACCGTGCTCGCGCTCGTGACGTTGCTGCCCTCCCTCGGCACACGGGCCGCGCACCTCGTCGTCGGCTTCATGAACACCGCGACGCAGGCCATGGCGACGCCCGATCCTGGGAACGCCGTCGCGCTGATCGGCAAGGGGCTGTGGACGGCGGTCGCGGCCGCCGGGCCCATCGTCGGCGTGATCGCCCTCGCGGCGCTCACCGTGAACCTCGGCCAGGTCGGCATCCGCTTCACCCCCGGGGCGCTCGGGTTCGACATGAAGAAGATCAACCCGTGGACCGGGATCAAGCGCATCATGTCGCCGAACGGCGTGTGGGACCTGTCGAAGATGCTGCTCCGACTGGCCGTCCTCGTCGTCGTCGGCTACGTGACGACGCGCCACCTCGTCGTCGAGCTGATGGGCTCGGGCACCTTGCCGCTCAGCACGACGCTGTCCCTCACCGCGTCGACGCTCCTCGGCCTGGTGCGCATCGTGGGCGTGTGCGCCGTGCTCCTCGCGCTCGTCGACTACGCCTTCCAGCGCCGGCGGTTCAACGAGTCGATGAAGATGACCAAGGACGAGGTCCGCCGGGAGTTCCGCGAGACCGAGGGTTCCCCCGAGGTCCGCCGCGAGATCCGCCGGCGCCGCCGGAGCCTGACACGGATGCAGATGATGGCCGCTGTCGCCAATGCCACGGTGATCGTCGTCAACCCGACGCACTTCGCCGTGGCCCTCGCCTACGACCGGGAGAAGGACCGTGCGCCGCGCGTCGTCGCCAAGGGCGAGGACGAGATCGCCTTCACGATCCGCAACGAGGCGATCTCCCGCCGGATCCCAGTCGTCGAGAACCCGCCGGTCGCACGGGCGCTGTACGCGGCGTGCACCGTCGGCGACGAGATCCCGCCGAAGCTGTACGAGACCGTCGCCCGGCTGCTCGCCTTCGTCTACCGCCTCACCCCCGCGGCGCGCGCGCTCGTCGATGTCCACCACGCCGCGCTCTGACCACGTGGCGGTGCTGCGCCGCGCCCGGCGCAGCACCGGGGGGCGGCCGTCGTGCGCCGGGCTCAAGGTCGTCCCCGCCGGAGCCGTTAGGGAACTCGGCCAGGAGGGCCGGCGCGCGGTCACGGATCGACCCGGGGAAGAGGACGGTACCCCCGTCCAGAACCTGTGGAGAGGCACGGCGTGGCCAACACAGCGACAACGGCGAGAAGGACCGGCGCCCAGCGGCTAGCGACGGTCCAGGCACTTGCGGTGCCCCTGGCCGTCGTGGCGGTCGTGATCATGCTGGTCATCCCGCTGCCGAGCTTCATCCTCGACCTGCTGATCACCGCCAACATCACGGCCTCGGTGCTCGTCCTGCTGACGGCGATGCACATGCGCCGGGCGCTCGACTTCTCGGTCTTCCCGACGCTGATCCTGGTCCTGACGGTCTTCCGCCTGGCGCTGAACGTCAGCGCCACCCGGCTCGTCCTCCTCCACGGCTACGCCGGCGTCGTCATCCAGAGCTTCGGCCACTTCGTCGTCGGCGGCTCGCTGCTCGTCGGCCTCGTGGTCTTCCTGATCCTCATCATCATCCAGTTCGTCGTTATCACGAACGGCGCCGGGCGCGTCGCCGAGGTGGCGGCCCGCTTCACCCTCGACGCCATGCCCGGCAAGCAGATGGCCGTCGACGCCGACCTGTCCTCGGGGCTGATCAACCAGGACGAGGCGCGCCGGCGCCGCCGTGAGATCGCCGACGAGGCCGACTTCTACGGCGCGATGGACGGCGCCTCCAAGTTCGTGCGGGGCGACGCCATCGCCGCCATCGTCATCACGGCGGTCAACCTGATCGGCGGGCTCGCGGTCGGGGTGCTCCAGCACCACGACCCGATCTCCCAGGCCGTCAGCACCTACAGCTTGCTGTCGATCGGCGACGGCCTCGTCTCGCAGATCCCGGCCCTGCTGATCTCGTTGTCGACCGGCATCGTCGTCACCCGCGCCGCCGGCGACGACGACCTCGGCACCAACCTCATCGCCCAGCTCTCCCGCTACCGCCGCGTGGTGCGCACGACCGGGGCGATCATCGCGGTCCTGGCCCTCATCCCGGGCCTCCCGAAGATCCCCTTCCTCATCGTCGGCGTCGGCCTCTTCCTCCTCTCGGCCCGGCTGCCCCACGAGCCGTCCGCCACCGACGAGCCGGCCGCCGACCCGACGGCCGCGCCGTCCGCGGACACGCCCGCCCAACTGGCGCGCGAGACCGGCGTCGTGCCGCTCGAGCTCGAGCTCGGCATGGAGCTGATCGACCTCGTCGACCGTGCCCGCGGCGGGGACCTGCTGGAGCGGGTCAAGGCGCTCCGCCGCAACGTCGCCAAGGAGCTCGGGATCGTCATCCCCCCGATCCACGCCCGGGACAACGACCGGCTGGCGCTCACGCACTACGCGATCCGGGTCCACGGCGTGCAGATCGCCGAGGGCAGTGCCCCGCGCGGTCGCCTCCTCGCCGTCGGCCCCGGCATCGAGCACGTCCCGGGCGAGGACACCCGTGACCCGGCCTTCGGCGGGCCGGCAAAGTGGATCGCCAACGAGATGCGCTACCGCGCCGCGGTGGCCGGCGCGACCGTCGTCGACCGCTCGGCGGTCGTCACGACCCACCTCTCCGAGGTGGTGCGCCAACACGCCGGCGAGCTCCTCTCCCGCCAGGACGTCCGCATCCTGCTCGACGCGGCCAAGGGCGAGAACCCGGCCGTGTTGGAGGAGATGACGGGAGCCGGCGTGACGCTCGGCGCCGTCCAGGGTGTGCTGCGGGGCCTGCTCGCCGAGGGCATCCCCGTGCGCGACCTCATCCGCATCCTGGAAGCCATCACGGACCAGGCGGCGACGGCGAAGGACCCCGACAGCCTGCTGGAGGCGGCCCGCATCGCGCTCGGCCCGTCGATCGCCTCGATGCACGCCACCGAGGGCATGCTGCCCGCCATCACGCTCGAGCCGGCGCTCGAGCAGGTGCTCGCGGCGGGCCTGCAGGTCGGCGAGCGCGGCCGCGTCTTCACCACCGGTCCCGACGAGCTCGAGCCGCTGCTGGCCTCGCTCGACGCGCTCGCCAACCAGGCCGAGGCGGCGGGCAAGAGCCCCGTCGTCGTCTGCTCCAGCCGCATCCGCCCGGCGCTGCGCCGGCTCATCAAGGCCCGTCTGCCCCGTCTCGACGTCCTCGGCGCCGCCGAGATCGCGTCACACGTCGTCATCGAAACGATTGGAGTGATCCGCCGTGCCCAAACTGCAGCGGTTTGAGGGAACCGACCCCGCGGAGGTGCGGGCCCGCATCCGGGAGGAGCTCGGTCCCGACGCGACGATCGTGCGCGCCGGGCGGGAGCGCTCGGGGGGGATGCTCGGCTTCTTCGAGCGCGAGGTCTTCGTGATCGAGGTCGAGACGGCCGACGACGCCGCCCCGGTCGAACGGCCCGCGGCCCAGCGCGGGGCGGCCCAGCGCGGAGCAGCCCCGCGCGCGGCGGCCCAGCGGGCCTCGGCTGCGCGCGGGCCGTCTCCGGCCACGCCGGGCGCCAACCCGGCCGCGACCGGCACGACGGCGAGCCGGACGGCGGCCGCCGCCCCGGCCACGGCCGCAGCTGCCGCTGCGAACCTCGCGCTCGCCACGGCGGTCGCCACCGGCGGCCTCGACAGCGCGGTGGAGGCGACCGCCGACGTCGTGTCGATCCGGGGCGAGCAGTTCGACGACAGCTTCTCCTACGTCTTGAAGGAGGCCGAGGCCACCCTCGCTGCGGGCCAGGAGGAAGAGCCTGGGCGGTTCACCCCCCGTCTCGTGAACCCCGCGGCCGCGATCGACGACGCGACGGCCCCGGCGCTCGCCGAGCCGGCCCTCGACAGCCCGAAGCCGGCGGCGGCACCCCGTCTCTTCGGTCGCTCGACCCGTCCCGGGTCCCCGACGCGCTCGCTCGCTCCCGAGTACGAGCGGGTGCTCCGCCAGGCCGGGATCTACCTCGAGGTGGCGTCGGATCCTCTCGACAGCGAGGTGGAGCACCGCCCGTTTCCGGAGGTGCGTGCCGGCTTCGCGAGCTACGCGCCCGCCGCGCCAGCCCCGGCCGCAGCCGGCGCGGTGGCGCCGGCCGAGGTCGCGCGCGTGGCCGTGGCCAACGTCCCGGCCCCTCGTGACGAGGGCGCCGAGGCCGACACCCTCGCCCGGATCCGCCTCAGCCGTCTCGGCCTCCCCGCCGGTTACCAGCCGGACGCGACGGTCGAGCCGCTCGAGGCGGCGCTGCTCGCCTCCCTCGCGCACGTGCCGACCACTCCCCCGCTGCCGGAGCACGAGGACGCCGTCCTCCTCGCGCTCGGCGGCGAGGGCACCTCCGCCCGCCTGGCCCTGCTGCTCGCCGAGCGGATCGGGGCCGGCGAGGAGGCCGTCGTCACGGTGTCGGCGCCCGGCGTGGCCCTCAAGAGCCAGCCCCAGGGCGGCCGGCGGGTCACCTCGGCGCTGCGGGCGGCGACCGCGGTCGCGGAGCGTCGCATCGCCGGGGAGCCCACCGTGCTCGCCTACGAGCTGGCCGAGGGAGCGGCGACGGCCGCGCTCCTCGCCGACGTGGTCGCGGCGACACGCCCGGACACCACCTGGGCAGCGGTTCCGGCCAACCTGGAGCCGCTCGCGCTCCGCCAGATCGACCGCGTGGCGCGCGGCATCGCCGCGCTCGCCCTCTACGACCTCGACGACGCCGACCGCCCTGCCTACTTGCTCGGCATCGGCACGCCCATCGCCCTCCTCGACTGGCGGGATGCGACGCCGCTCATGTGGGCGGCCCGCCTCGCCGAGCGGACGGTCGGAGCCCGCTGACGATGCGCCAGCGCCTCGCCCTGTTCGCGAACGACGTCACGCGCCTCGGCCCGCTGATCGCGGTCGTGCTCGCGACGCTCGTCAACGCGCCGTCGTTGCTGGAGGCGCTACGCGGGGAGGTCACCATCGAGGGCGCGCTGTGGCGCTTCGCCCTGGCGTTCGCCCTCGCGGTCGTGGCGGTCCGTCTTGTCGGGAATCTGCTGCTCCGCTACGGCCAACAGGTCGCCGAGATGCAGCACCTGGACGAGCCCGAGGAGGGAGCCGTCCGCTGAGCGCGTAGGGCGCCGAACGGACCCGCGGAGCCGTGTGCCCGAGGAGGAGAGACATGTCACTGGACGTCCACATCGACGAGCTCGCCGAGCTCGAGCGCGTCGCGCTGGAAGAGGCCATCTCGGGGATCCGCCGGGAGGCCGAGGTCGCCGCGCTCGTCGAGCACCGGACGGCCACGCTCCACGCGCTGCTGGCCCATCACGACGCCCGCTACCTCCCGCTCGCCACCTCGGAGCTCGAGGACGCGCTCGACGAGCTGCGCTCGGCCGGCGAGCGGCGCTCCGGCCTCGTGGCTGGCCTGGTCCCGGTCCTCGGCCTCTCCCTCCAGCCGACGATCGGTGACGTCGCCGCCGCGGCCCCCGAGCCGTACGCGACGACGATCGCGGAGCTGCGCCGCCAGCTGCTGCTCGCAAAGGCGCGCATCGAGCGGCTGAGCGCCCAGAACACGAACCTGCTCGGCCAGCGGATGGCGCTCGTCGCCGAGACGCTCGCCGGCGGGGTGACGGAGGCCGCGCCGACCTACGGTCGCACGCCGCCCTCGCGGCCGCGCTTCGTGCGGGGGATCCTATGAGCGACCTCGGCCTCGACATCGCCGCGTCGGGCATCGCCGCCCAGCAGGCGGAGCTCGACACGACGGCGCAGGACCTCGCCAACGTCTCGACACCCGGCTACGCGCGCGAGACCGTCAACCTCCAGCCGCTCGCGCCGGCGAGCGCGCAGGGCGTGGGCGAGGGCGTGCTCGTCGGCTCGGTCACCGCGACGACCTCCTCGCTCTACGAGCAGCTCAACCTGACCGCCCAGGCGAACCTCGGCGCGGCGAACGAGACCCAGACCGTGACCTCCTCGGCGCAGACGGCCTTCCCCGAGCCGAGCTCGAACGGGCTCCAGTCCCAGATGAGCCAGCTCTGGAGCGACATGTCGACGCTCGCCACCGAGCCGTCCAACGCCGCCGCCGCCGACACCGTGATCCGCGACGCCTCGACCGTGGCCGGGACGATGAACCAGATGTCGTCCACGCTCAGCGCGACGTCGACCCAGCTCGCGGGCGACCTCACCGGGACGGGCTCGGGCCAGGGCGGCCTCATCGGCCAGGTGAACAACCTGCTCTCCCAGGTCGCCCAGCTGAACGCCGGCATCGTCGCGGGCAACGGCGGCGGGCTCGACGTCAACTCGCTCACCGACGAGCGCCGCAACGACCTCACCCAGCTGTCGAGCCTGATCGGCATCCGCACGGCGACGACCGACAGCGGCGCCGTGACCGTGTACTCCGGCGGCATCACCCTCGTGCAGGACACGACGGCGACGACGCTGCAGCCGACCGGCTCCGCCCCGAACGCCGACCTCGGCGTCGAGACCGCGGCCGGTGTCGCCCTCGCGCCCGGCGGGCAGATCGGCGCGCTGCTCCAGGGGGTCAACACGACGATCCCCGGATACCAGAGCCAGCTGGACAGCGTCGCCGACCAGCTCGCCACGAGCCTGAACTCCCTCCAGGCCTCCGGCACGAGCGCCGGCGGGACGCCAGGCTCGGCCAACCCGACCATCTTCGTCAACCAGGGCTCCTCGACGACCTACACGCCCGGCGCGGGCTCGGCGGCGTCGATCGCCGTGAGCGCGGCGCTGCTCGCGAACCCGAGCCTCATCTCGACCGCCGCCGGGTCGGTCACCGGGGCCTCGATCGACCCGACGACGATCCAGGCGATGGCGGCCGTCGGCAGCCAGGCCGGCGGTCCCGACGACATCTACCAGAAGCTCGTCGGGGTGGTCGGCTCGGACGCCCAGTCGGCACAGAGCGCCGCGACGAACGCCCAGTCTCTGTCCGACTCGACCACCGCGAGCCTGTCGAGCGTCGAAGGGGTCGACACGAACGAGGAGACCGTCAACATGCTCTCGGCGCAGCGCGCCTTCCAGGCGACCGCCCAGCTGATCAACACGATGAACACCAGCTTCCAGTCGCTGCTCGCGGCGGTGTGAGATGCGCGTCGCCGACACGACCCTCAGCGACACCCTCGCCGGCCAGCTGAACGCCCAGCAGGCGACCATCGCCAACCTCGACTCCCAGCTCTCCTCGGGCGTCGCGCTGCAGCAGCCCTCGGACAACCCGATCGAGGTCGTCAACACCCTCGGCTACCAGCGCCAGATCTCCCAGCTGAACGCGACCACCTCGGCGGCGAGCACCGCGTCGTCGTGGCTCGGGATCGCCAACCAGAGCGCCAACTCGGTGCTCAACACGCTCCAGTCGGTGCAGACCCTCGTGCTGCAGGCGCTCAACTCCGGCAGCCAGAACGCGCAGTCCTACAACTCGATCGCCACGCAGATAAAGGGGCAGATCCAGAGCCTGATCGGCCTGGCGAACACCACCTACGCCGGCACGGCGATCTTCTCCGGCACCGCGGGGGGCTCGGCCGCCTACAGCTCCACCGGGACGTACCTCGGCAACAACACCCCGTTCACCATCGACCTCGGCAACGGGCAAAAGGTCGCTGCGTCGGTCCCGGGCACCACGCTGTTCGGCTCGTCGCCGAACGACCTCTTCTCGACGCTGAACCAGATCGTCACGGACCTCGGCGCCGGACCGGGCGGCGCGACCGAGACGAACCTGCAGAACGACATGAACACCCTCCAGAACAACATCACCCAGGCCAACAACGCCGCGGCGACGCTCGGCGAGGCCTCCCAGCAGGTCCAGACCGTCCAGGCCAGCGCCTCCGCGACCACCACCCAGGTCCAGACGATCCTCGCCAACACCGAGGACGTGAACGTTGCCACCGTCACGAGCCAGCTGCAGCAAGACCTCGCCAACTACCAGGCGGCCCTCTACGCGTCCTCACAGGCCGTGCCCGAGTCCCTGGCCGCGTTCTTGAAGTGACCTCCTGCAGGAGACCGGCAGGCGCCGGCGCCACGGGGCGGTCGACTAGCCTCGCCGAAAGGACACCCACGATGACCGCCCTGACCGCGTTGAAGACGCTCCCCGCCGTCGATCTCGACTTCCCCGCGGGAATCCCCGGGCTGGAGTCGGCCCGGCGCTACCGCCTCGAGCCGCTCGGCACGGACGGGATCAACGTCTTCGGCAGGCTGGTCAGCCTCGAGCCCGTGGTCCTGCCGGGCACGAGCGAGGTCCGCGAGCTCGCGCTCGTCGTGGCGGCGCCGGGACTGCTCTGGCCGGAGTACGCCGTCGAGGTCGACGACGAGTCCGCCGAGCTGCTCCAGCTTGACGACGCCGCCGACGCGGTCGCGCTCGTCGTCGTGACGCTCCAGGAGGACGTCGCCGAGTCGACGGCCAACCTCTTCGCGCCGATCGTGCTCAACCCGTCACGCGGCCTCGGGGTCCAGGTCGTCCCGCTCGGCAGCGAGGAGGAGGTCGGCTGGAGCATGCACGCGCCACTGCCACTGCCCACCCCGGCGTGAGCGGCGCCACCGGCGAGCGCGCCGCGGCGCCGTGCTGACGCTCACGCGCTCGGTCGGCGAGCGCATCCTGATCGGCGACGACATCGTCATCGAGGTCCGGGCCGTCCTCGACGGCAAGCAGGTCCGCATCAGCATCGACGCCCCGCGCCAGGTCCCGATCCACCGCGCCGAGGTGTTCGAGGCGGTGTCTCGCGCCAACCTCGACGCGATCACGACGAGCAAGAGCCCCGACGCGCTGGTGCGTTCGATGCGCGCCGCCAAGCGCTCGAACGAGCGGCCGACCGGTGCCGGTCCGGCCTCCCCGCCCGCCGCGCCGGAGGCGCCCGCCGGCAGCTGAGGGCGCCGAAGGGCGCCGCTCCCCCACCGCCCGGCGTCCGTGGCGGACGGGACACGAGCCCGGGCGACGCCCGCACGGGCCCGGTCAGGCAGCGGCCAGATGCGCGCTCAGCAGCGCCGCCGGGTCGTCGAACCACTCCTCGTGCCGGGCGCCGTGCCCGAGGAGGCGGATGCCCTCGAGCGGACCGGCGACCTCGACGGGGCGCCGCGCGGCGAGGCAGGCGACGACGCCGAGGTAGAGGTAGTCCGGATGCGAGGGGAAGTCGCGGGCGAAGGCGACGGCGACGTCGGCGGCGTCGGCGGCCCGGCCCGCGGCGAGGAGCGAGAGCACGATCCAGCGCCCGAGGACGGCCTGCTCGCTCCGCCCGGCCTGGTGGCACTCCGCGACGAACAGCTCGAGCGCCTCTTGCGGGTGACGGCGCCGCAGCAGCTCCAGGCCGACCTGGTAGGCGGAGTCCACCACCTGCTGGCAGCTGCGCGCCGGGAGGTAGGCGCGCGTCGTGCCCTCGGCACCGTCCGCGCGACGAGCCACGACGCGCCAGCGGAAGATGCGGTGGCCCGAGACGACCGGCTGGGAGACCGGGATGGCGAGCTCCTTGGTCGGGCACGAGGCGAGGCGGGCGTCGAAGGCCGCCCGGTCCTCGGGGCGTTCGAAGGTCACGCCGTCGAGGTCGACGGTGAACGGCCCGAGCGGCTCGGCGCGCTCGTAGCGGCGAACGGTGTCGCGGTAGAAGTCGTACAGGCCGGTCGCGACGCGCGGCCAGGAGCACGCCTCGGCCGTCTCGAGCCCGCGCCGGGCGAGCGCGGCGGCGAGCGAGGCGTCGTCGAGGAGGCGCTCGACCGCCTCGGCGAGGCCCTCGACGTCACCGATCTCGGCCAGCAGCGCGTTCTCCCCGTCGCGGGCGTAGGCGAGGACGCCCGGGTTGGCGGTGGAGACGACGGGGGTCCCCGCCGCCATCGCCTCGAGCGGCGAGAGCGCGAACGACTCGTAGCGCGAGCAGCAGACGTAGACGCCGGCCTCCTGGTAGCGGCGGGCCAGCTCCGCCTGGGAGGGCGCCACGACCAGCTCGCCGAAGGGCTCACCGACCGGCGGGCTCGGGGTCGCCCAGACGATGCGCAGCTCGGGGCGGAGGCGCGCGAGGAGGCGGGCGAGCCGTCGGGCCTCGTCCATCCCCTTGAAGCCGTGGCCGTCCCAGCCGACGAAGAGCACCGACTGGCCCGGCGGGCGCACGCAGTCGGCAGGCGGGCGGAACGCCTCGGCGTCGACGCCGTGCGGCACGGCGACGGCGTCGACGCCGTAGCGCTCGGCGAGCGCCGCGATCGCCGCGTCGCCGACGGCCATCGTGGCGTGCGCGGCGCGCACCGACGCCTCGACGACGCTCAGGACGTGGGCGGGGACGTCGTCGTAGAGGTGGAAGTCGCCTTGCTCGAAATGGACGACCGGCGCGATGGCGAGGTTGCGTGCAGGGAGCACGAACTCCCAGTAGCCGGCCACGATGACGTCGCACGGCGGGACGGCGTCCTCGACCGGCTCGCCGAAGGGCACCCGGACGAACCTCGGCCGGAGCGGGTACCAGTCCGGGTGCGGGAAGTGCGAGACGACCGTGATCTCGGCGCCGAGCGCCGCGAGGTGGTTGGCGTGCTCGAGGAGCACCCGGGCGCCCTCGCCCGGCGAGGTGCGCGGCAGGAGGTAGACGATGTGCAGCGCGGCGTCGTCGCGCGGGCCCGACCGGCGCACCGGCGGGAGCGAGCCCTCGGCGAAGTGCGCCGCGGCGAGCAGGTCCTCGATCCGCGCCGCCGCCGTGACGTCGGCGGGGTTCGGGAGCGACGGCGCCATCACAGCGCCTCGTCGACGAAGTGGCGGCGGATGCCGGTGCGCGCGCGGTACTCGAGCTTGCGCCTCGCTCCGAGGATCTCGACCTTGCGCCGCTCCCCGGCCAGGATCACCCGTTCGGTCTCGGCGACGAGCTCCAGCGCGCGCACCGCCAGCTCGGCAGGCACGACGCCGTCGGGGCGCCGGAACGCCTGCTCTCCCGGGGCGGCGGCGGTACCCTCCTCGATCGCCGCCCGGGCCTGGTCCAGATACGCAGCGAAGGAGTCGAGGTAGTCAGCCCACGGCGACGGTGACACTCGTCGCCTCCCTCTCGGCCTCCTGCGCGAGCACGGCGTTGACCGCCTGGGTCCATGCCCGGTGGAGCGGGCCGACGATGGCGGCGCACGTCGCGAGCGGCGTCACGTCCTTGTCCATGTTCGCCCGGACGAGCTCGTGCTCGAGCATGTCGTAGAGGAGGATGAGGTCCTCGCCGCCCTGGAAGAGCTCGGGCTGCAGGCTCGTCCGCAGCACGCGGACGATGCGCTGCGCGTGCATCAGCGCCTCGTGGGCGCCGGTCACGTCCCTCGCCTCGATCTTCTCGCGGCCGAGCTCGATGTCGAGCGCGAGGCGATCGTAGAGCTTCACGACGAGCATCGGTCCCGAGACCGTGTTTGACGCCGTCGACGCGTACCTGCCCGCTGCGTCTTTGTCGGTTGCCGGCATGGTCCGCCTCCCTGACTAACCCGCCGTCGAGGACGACGACGATGATGATGATGTGGTCTGTGTGCCGCCGTTCGTGAGCGCCGACAGCAGCCCGTTCGACGAGGATCCGCCGAAGGCACTGGTGATGTAGGAGCTCTCGGTCTTCAGCGACGTGAGCGTCGTCTCCAGGTTGTTGAACTCCTGGGTGAGCGCCTGCTGCTGCTCGACGACGACCTGCTGCTCGATCGAGACCTGCGTGCCGATCTCGCTCGAGGTGCTCTGCAGGCTGGCGATCGTCGCGGTGATCTGGCCGCTCGGCGACGCGAGCACCCCGGCGGCGAGGGTCGCCAGGCCCTGGGCCAGGCCCGGCGCGTAGGTGAAGCTGCCGATCGCGGTCGGTGAGGTGATGCCCGGCGTGGCGACCTGGAGGGAGAGCCCGGCGAGGGTGGGGTCACTCGCCGGCGCCGAGAGGAACTGCCCCGTACCCGTAGCGGCGACGCCGTTGATCGTGCCGGCGACGTCGGTCCCGGTGAACGCGCTGCCCGAGGCCAGGCCGAGCTGGTCCGAGCCCGACGAGGAGACGCTGAAGGACTGGGCCGAGCCGTAGGCGGCGGAGGTGATCTGGATCCGCGAGGTCGACCCCTGCGTGACCACCTGGGCGGAGAGGTCGAGGCCGGCGGCGGCGAAGGCGCTGTCGAGGCCCTGGGCCGCGGCGGCGATCGTCTCGCCCGCCGCCGCGCCGTAGCTCGCCTGGGTGCTGCCGGAGGTGACGGTGTAGGTCTCCGCCGCACCGAGCGTCGAGCTCGGCGAGGAGAAGGCCACCGTGCCGGTGTCGGTCGCCTGGGCCGCCGACTGGCTGAGCGTGACGGAGTAGGTCCCGGGCTGGCTGGAGTCGGTGGCGAACGAGAAGCTCACGTCGCCAGGAGACGCCGGGGAGGCGGCCGAGTAGCTGCCGCCCTGGGTGAACAGCGAGGCGATCGCCGTGGGGTTCTGCTCGAAGTCCTGGGCGAAGGTCGTCGCATTGAAGCTCAGCGTCCCGCTGCTGTTGAGCGAGAGGCCGCCGGCGCTGCCCGCGCTCGACCCGTCGGAGAGGCCGGACGTGCCGATCGCCTGGCCGACGGTCGACAGGATCCGCTGGGCGAGGCTCTCCAGGTTGACGTCGCCGTTCAGCGGCCCGGTGATGCCCGAGGTCGGGTCGTAGGCGAGGTCCCCCGAGATCGTCTGGAGCACGGTGTTCGCCGCGTTCACGAAGTTCTGCACCTGCGCGGCCGCCGCCTGGCCGTCGGCGCCGACGGTGATGGTGACCGGGGCGCTCGACGTCGACGAGAGCGCGATGCTGACGCCGGGCATCAAGCCGGTGACCGTGTTGCTCGCCGAGCTGATCTGGTAGCCGCCGGCACCCCCGAGGCTGATGACGGCGTCCTGCCCGGCGGTGGTCGTCTGCAGGTTGCCGAGGCCGGACCCGGAGAACGCGGTGGGGTCGAGCGAGACGTCGTTGCCCGCCCCGGTGGTGTTCGACGCGACCTCGAGGGCGAACTGGTTCTGGCCGACCTGCAGCGCCTGGGCCGTGACGCCGGCGTTCGCTCCGTTGATGGCGGCGACGACGGAGTTGAGCGATCCATTGCCGACCGAGACGTTCTGGGCGGTGACGCTCCCGATCTGCAGGCCTCCCGGGGAGAGCTCGGCCTGGATCGTGCCTCCGCTGCCCGAGGCGAGGGTGACCGGGGTCTGGCCGCTCGCGGCGACGTCCGTCACCGTCGTCGAGGTGCCGTCGACCGAGATAATCCCGTCGGTGCCGTTGACGGCGCTCCCGGCGGAGAGCCCGAGGGCGCTGTTGGCCGAGCCGCTCCCGACCTGAAGGGTCGCCTGCGAGCCCTGCTCGACCGTCGCAAGCTGGAGCGCGCCGCTCTGGCTGACCGAGGCCGAGAGCAGGCCGCCGCTCGCCGTGGTGACCGCCGCGGCCAGCTGCTGCTGGGTGTACTGGCCCTGCGCGAGGGTGAAGGTGTGTTGGGTGCCGTCGATCGACACCGACAGCTGGTCGTTCGAGCCGGTCGTGATGGTCGTCGTGGTCGGCAGGGCGCTCGCGCCGTCGACCGTCGCCCCGGCCGACGCCTGGGTGACGGCGATGGTGTGGGCGCCGAGCGCGAGCCCGCTCCCCGCGAGCGAGGCGATACCGAGGCCCGAGCCGCCCGACGCAACCAGCAAGTCGCCGCTCGCGACGACATCGTTGGCTGAGGCGACCGTCCCGGAGGAGACAAGGGTGTCGGCGGTGGCCAGCTGGTTGACGCTGAAGGTCGTCGAGCCGGGCACCGCGCCGGTGCTGGTGGTGGCGGTCGCCACCGAGGAGTTCGAGGAGGTCGCCGAGACGTCGTTGGCGAACGCGTCCGGCGCGCTGATCGTGTCGGCAGCGCTCTGGAGCGCGGAGAGGTCGCTCTGCACGGTCTGGTAGGCGGAGATCTTCGTGCCGATCGCTGTCTGCTGGTTCTCCAGGTCGATCATCGGTGCCTCGTCGATCTGGAGGTAGGCACTGATGATCTGAGTGGTGGGGAGCCCCGATTCGATGCCGCCAATGGAAACCGGCGCCGCGGAGGATGTGGATGACACGGTCATTGGGACGTCCCCTCGGAGAGGCGACGCCTCCGGAGCCGAAGCCGACCCCGGAGGCGTTCGCCGCTCACGGTTGTCACGTTGTCGTCAGTGAGCCGCAGGCCTCAGATGAGCTTCAGGGCGAGCTGCGGGAGCTGCTGGGCCTGAGCGAGGACGGACACGCCGGACTGCTCGAGGATCTGCAGCGAGGTGTACTGCGACGTCGCCTGCGCCACGTTCACGTCAACGAGGTTGGCGTGCGCCGAGGTCAGGTTCTGCTGGGCGACCGTCACGTTGTTCGACAGCGCCTGGATCTGGTTCTGCGACGCACCGATCGATGCCGCCGAGGAGGCCAGGGTGTTGATGGCCACCTGCACGAGGCTGATCGCCTGGGCGGCGAAGGTGATCGAGGCGACGCTCGCCGACTGCAGGCCGAGGGCCGTGGCCGTCGAGCTGACCAAGCTCACCGTCACCTGGTCGGTGGCCGTGTCCGTCGGGCCGACCTGGAACGTCAGCACCGCGTTCGAACCGTTGAGCAGGCTGATGCCGGCATACTCGGTCGAGTTCGCGATCTGGGTCAGCTGGTTCTGGAGCGCCGTGAACTCCTGCTGGTCGGCGTTGGCCGCCGTCGAGTCCAGCGAGACGTTCGAGTTGGCCGCCTGCGTTGCGATGGTGTTCATCTGCTGCAGGATGGCCGCCTGCTGGTTCATGGCGCCCTGCGCCGTCTGGAGCACCGACACCGCGTTCTGCGCGTTCGAGACCGAGGCGCCGTAGCCGTTGATCTCGTACTGCAGGGACTGTGCGATGGCGTAGCCGGCGGGGTTGTCCGCGGCGGTCTGGATCTGCAGGCCGGACGAGAGCTGCGAGACCGTGGTCTGCATCGCGCTGTCCGTCGCATTCAGGTTGTTCTCCGCTCCAAGGGCGGCGATGTTGTCGTTGATCATCAGCATTTCGGTTTGTCCTCCTTGACGTTGTTCCCGGGCCCGCACTGCGCCCCGGAGGGGCCTTCCGTAGCCCGCCGGTACCTACGACCGGCGCCCGCGGCGGGTTTAGGAGGAATTGCGAGCCCTTCACCTCGCCGGCGCGTCGGCCGTTAGGCGAGCGTGAACCTCGTCTCGTTGTGCATGATCGTGAAGGACGAGGAGGACGAGCTCCCGCTCGCGCTCCGATCTGCCGTCGGCCTGGTCGACGAGATCGTCATCTACGACACCGGCTCGTCCGACGGGACCGTGGCCGTCGCCCGCCAGCTCGGGGCGCGCGTCATCGAGGGTTACTGGGACGACGACTTCTCCCGGGCTCGCAACGCCGCGCTTGCCGAGTGCACCGGAACGTGGATCCTCTGGCTCGACGCCGACGAGACGGTGCACGGGGACTTCCCCGGTCTTCGCGCCCGCCTGGAGCGCGGCGCGGGCGGGGCCAACGGCTTCGTCATCCCGCTCGAGTCCTTGGAGGGAGCCGGGCTCGGCGGGCACGTCACCTTCCACGCGGCGCGCGTCTTCCGCCGCGACGCCTGCTGGTGGGCGCAGCCGCTCCACGAGCAGGTGGTCCTGCGCGCGACGGGCGAGATCCCCGTCCTTTCGACGATCCCCGACATCCGGATCCTGCACCGCGGCTACGTCGCGGCGACGACCGACGAGCGCTCGAAGGTCGATCGCAACGTGCGCCTCGCCCGCCAGGCGGTCGCCGACGCCGGCGACGGCCCGGACCGTCCCTACGCGCTCTTCAACCTCGGACGCTCCCTCGCGATGGAGGGCACGCTCGAGGAGGCTGCCGAGGTCCTCCGCGAGGCGGTCTCGACGAGCCCGAACCCCACCGTCCGGCGCGGCGCGCTGCAGAACCTCGTCCGCCTGGAGCTCGTGCGCGAGCGCTTCGAGGACGCCGCGGCACTGCTCGTCGAGCTGCGCGCCGCCTCGTTGCGCCAGATCACCGCCGACATCCTCGAGGCCCAGCTGCACTTCCTGCGCGGCGACCACCAGGCCTGCCTCGATGTGCTCGAGCGCGTGCCCTTCGTCGACCTCGACGACGACGGGTTCGAGCAGGGGAAGCACTCGGTGGCGCACCTGCGCTTCAAGGCGCTGAAGGCGCTCGGGCGACCCGGCGACGCGGCCGACGCGCTGCTCGACGCCCTGCGCTCGCACGGCGTGCTCGACGAACCGCTCCGCTCGCTCGCGACGGCGCTCGTGGAGGCCAGGCGACCGGTGACCGAGATCGCCGCCGCGGTCCGGCCCGAGTGCCTTGCCATCGTGGCGGCGGCCGCGCAGAACCTGGAGCTCCCCCACGCCGACCTGGTGCTCGCGGCGCTCGCCGAGCGTTACCCGGAGCGGCTGGAGCCGCTCGCCGCCGCGAGCCCGATCGCGCCCCACCTGCCGATCGCCCGGGCGCTGTTCTGGTCGTCGCGCCTGCGGGCACGCGACCTGGCGGCCGCGTGCCCGCTCATCGCGATCGGCGGCGACGAAGCGATCGAGGCCCAGGTGCGACTGCGCGCCGCCGCGGCGGCGCACGGCGCGTTCGGCGACGAGCGCGGCGTGGACCTCGCCCGCCGCGCGTTCGTCGCGCTCGCGCCCGGCGAGCGGGCCGCGGCATTCGAGGAGGTGGTACAGATCTCGCCGGCGCTCGCCCCCCTGCTCGGCGCGGGCGCCTCGCGCGCCGTCCACGTGTTCCGCGCGGGCGTGCCGCTTCCCGGCTATGTCAACTGCGCCACGCGGCCGGGCACCGGGGACGCGTGCGTCGACCCGGCCGCGCTGCCGTTCGATCGCGAGAGCGTGCACCGCTTCGTCGCGCGTGACGTGCTCGCCGCGTGCGCTCCCGAGCGGGTCGGCACGCTGCTCGGCGAGTGGTTCCGGATCTGCGCTCCCGGCGCGGCCGTCGAGGTGCGGGTCCCGAACCTCGAGGCCGTGGCGCGGGATCTCCTCGCGGGGGGCGACCTGGAGGCGATCCGCCGCGCCCTGTACGGCGGGCGGCGCTTCGGCGCGCTCGGCGCCGACGAGGCGAACGCCACCGGGTGGACACCGGCGAGCCTCCACGCCGAGCTGGAGGCGGCCGGCTTCGCCCTCGAGCACCTGGAGGCCGGCCCCGAGCTCGTGGCCACCGCCCGGCGGGTCGCGCTCGACGTGCGGCGCGCGGCCGGCCCGGTGCCCGAAGCGAGCGTCGTCGTCCTCGCCGAGGAGGGTGGAGCCCGCCTCGCGGCGGGACTGCGGTCGATGGCGTCGGTCGAGGCGGGGTGCCCGTTCGAGCTGATCGTGCTGGACAACGCCTCGGGCGAGGCGACGGCCGGGCTCCTCGCACAGCTCGGCGGTGACGTCACGGCGTGCCGCAGCCCGCTGCGCCTCGAGCGCTCGCGGGCCCTCGCCGTCGCCGTCGACCTGGCGCGCGCACCCGTGCTGGTCCTCCTCGAGGAGGGCACCGAGTGCTCGCCGGGCTGGCTGAAGGCCCTCACCGCCTCGCTCGACCGCGCCGGCGACACGGCGGTCAGCGCCAAGGTGCTCGACCGCTCCGGTCTCGTCGTCCATGCGGGCTTCGAGCTGTTCGGCGATCCCGACCGGCGCGGCGAGCCGGTCCTCGTCGCCTCGGCGCGCGCCGAGCGCCTCGGCGCGGCGAGCCCCCGCGTCTCAACGGCGGCGGCGGTCGACGCGCTCGGCCCCGGCTGTGTCGCGCTGCACCGCTCGACGTGGCAGTCGGTCGGCGGCGTCGGCGCTGGCTACGGCGCCCTCGACGCGATGCTGGACCTCTCGCTTCGCGTCGCGGCGCGCGGCGGGCACCTCTTCTACGAGCCCAGCTGCGAGGTCGTCGTGCCCGATGGCGCGGCCGCCGAGGACCCGGCAGGGCGCCGCCGCCTCGCCTACCGCTGGAGCGGGCGCGCCGGGCTCGCCCCGATCCCCGAGCGCCGCGTGACGCGCGCCAGCCTGCTGCCGAGCACGACCCTCGTCGACCGCATCGAGGCCGGGGGCGCCGGCATCCCCGTGCCACCCGAGACCCGTGCCGGCGGCTGCAACCTCGTCGGGGACTTCGACGGCGTCGCGACCACCTCGGGGGGCGTCCTCGGCTACGCGGCAGCGCTCCGCCACGCCGGCGCCGGCCTCGCACCGCTCGCCTACTCGACGGGCCAGGCCCGCGCGGCGGGGGCTCCGGGCGACGCCGACCCGTTCAGCTTCGCCACGACGCTGCTCTGCGTGGAGGGCGCCGAGCTCGTGCCGTACGTCGCGGCAGTCGGACTGGAGTCGCTGCGGGACCGCTACACGGTCGGCGCATGGAGCTGGCCGCTCGGCGCGCCGGCGCGCGACACCGTGGCCGAGGCGAGCATGGTGCACGAGATCTGGGTGCCGAGCGACTTCACCCGGCGCGCCATCGCCGGTGCCACCGACCGCGCCGTCCTGCGACTGCCCCCGGCGGTGCTCGCGCCGCCCCCACCGGGACGGAGCCGTGCCGAGCTCGGGCTCCCCGCCGGGTACCTCGTGGCGACGGTCGCCGAGATCGGCACCGGGCAGCAGGGCGAGCTCGACTGCGCCAACCCCACCGGCGCGATCCGTGCCTACCGCGACGCGTTCGGCGCCGGCGGCTCGGCCGGGCTCGTCGTGCGGCTCTGTGGGACCGGGGGCGAGCGTGCCGCCGCGGCGTGCCGGGAGGCTGCGGCCGGTCGTGACGACATCGTCCTCCTCACCGGCACGCTCGCGCCCGGCGAGGAGGACGAGCTCCTCGCCCAGGCGGACTGCTATCTCTCCGTTCACCGCTCGACGGCCTTCGCCCTGCCGCTCGCGCGCGCGATGGCGGCGGGCAAGCCGGTGGTCGCCACCGCCTATGGAGGGTGCTGCGAGTACCTCGACGAGGACCACGCTGCCATGGTCCCCTTCACGCTCGTCACCACCACCGTGGAGCAGCGGCCGTTCCCGGCGGGGGTCCGCTGGGCCGAGCCCGACCTGGATGAAGCAGCGCGCGCCCTTCGGCGCTTCGCCGACGACGCTGCCCTCGGCCGCGAGACGGGTGAGCGCGCCCGGGCCGAGGTCGAGCGGCTCTACTCCCCCGCCGTCGCTGCCAAGTCGATCCGCCGCCGGCTGGGCGAGCTCGACGCGGCGAGGCGGGCACGATGAATGACATCGGTGGAAGTTCCCACGTGCGCTGCTCTATGGGAGCAAACGGAGTTTCGGTTCCACCTTGTATCGGCCCGCGCGACTCGCGCTCGGATGTACCGCGGGCGGCGGAAGCCCGGAACGGCCCGTCGTGCCGACGTCGTTCGCTGGCCCGGACACCAATGGGGCTGAAACGGAGTGAGATCGCGTGAAGATGCCCGGGGCGGGCTGCCGCGGCCGTGCCACCACAGCGCCGGAGACCGCCCGTACGGGCTGCGTAATCCGGCGTCCTGCGCTAGCTGCACTGACACATCCGTGCCGGGGAGCGGTCACACGTGCTGATCACGCTGCGCCGGCCGCCTCGCGCCGCTCCTGTGGGAGCCGACTTATACCCACCAGAGATTTTCTCTTAAACATGCCCGAAATCCCATTGCTATTCAGAGACGACTTCTATATCTTGATCCCATTCGAGGCGTTGTGCTACTGCGCTTCGGTTCCCGTACTTGAGGGTGAGAAATCACCGCGGACTGTCTGTGGCGGACGGCGAGGATAAAGAGAACGATGACTGTCGCAGCCCCTCGGGGCACTGACCGGGGTGGTTCGATCCACCGGAGTGGCACGGTCCACCGTCGTGCCGACGGCCAGTCGGTCGAGATGACCGAACCTGCCGACTGCACCGCGCTCTGGGAGCGATTCTGGGCAACGCGCGACCGCGACGCCCGGAACGACCTCATCCTCGCCTACGAGCCCCTCGTGCACACCGTCGTCTCCCGCCTCCCCGCCAACGTGCGCGCCTACTGGGAGGTCGACGACCTCCGCAGCTTCGGGCTGCTCGGCCTCGTCGAGGCGATCGACCGCTGGGAGCCTTCGGCGACGACGTCCCGCTTCGCCACCTATGCGACCAAGCGCGTCCGTGGCGCGATCTTCGACGAGCTGCGCCGCCTCGACTGGCTGCCCCGCACGGTTCGCCGCCGGGTCATCTCCTACCGGGCGACCGTCGACGCGCTCTCGAGCGAGCTCGGCCGGGTGCCGGGCACGACCGAGGTGCTCTCTTCGATGGGCGTCGACGGGCGCGCCGGCACCGACCTGCTCGCCGAGGTCCAGTCGGCCCAGCTCCTGCACCTCCAGCACAGCGTCGGCAGCGACCAGCCGGACGAGGACGTGCGCCTGATCGACCTGCTCGCCTCGGACCGGGATGTCGAGCCGGAGCTGCAGGTGCTCGCGTCCGAGCGGATCGCGGAGATCCGCCAGGCCGTGACGAAGCTCCCCGACCGACAGCGCACCGTCGTGACGCTGCACTTCCTGGCCGGACTCACCCAGGAGCAGATCGGGGCGATGCTCGGCGTGAGCAACTCACGCGTCTGCCAGATCGAGGCCTCGGCGATCCAGACGTTGCGGCGCCTCCTCGTCTCCTCGGACGCCGATCAGCTGGGCGCCACGGCCGAAGCCGGCTGAGGCGCCCGGCGCGCCCACGCCGGGCCAGCTCCTCCACCCCGGCACCTTCACCCCGGCTCCTCCACCGCCGCGCTAGGCCTGCGCGTCGCGCCACGACCGCGCGTCAGCCACGCCGGTCTCCCGGCCGGCCTCAGCGCTTCGCGACGTGCTTGTCGAACCAGGCGAGGGTCCGGCCCCAGGCGTCCGCGGCGCCCGCCCGGTCGAAGACGGCGGGCCGATCGTCGCAGTGGAAGCCGTGCTGGGCCTCGGCGTAGCGCACGACCTCCGTCGACACCGACGCCGTCGCCGCCGCCTCGCGAAGCGCCTCGACGTCCGCCACCGGGATCCCCTGGTCCCGGTCGCCGTAGCAGCCGAGCCACGGCGCCTTAAGCGCCGGCGCCCGCTCGACCAGGCTCGGCAGCCCGAAGCGGCCCTCGGCGATCCCTCCGCCGTAAAAGGTCGCCGCCGCGCCGAGCGGGAGCTGCGTGGCGGCGAAGAGCGCGACGGTGCCGCCCATGCAGAAGCCGACGATCGCGATGCGCCGGAGCGGGAAGCCGGACGCCTCCAAGTGGGCGACGGCCGCCTCGAGGTCGGTGCTCAGCCCCGCACGGTCGAGCGTCTGCATGACGGGCATGACGGCGCCGATGTCCTCGTAGGAGAACACGGGCGAGCCCTGGCGGTGGAAGAGCGCCGGAGCCACCGCCGTCCAGCCCGCCTCGGCGAAGCGCCGACAGACGTCTTCGATGTGGGTCGTGACGCCGAAGGCCTCCTGCACCACGACGACGCCGCCCCGCGCGCCCTCCTCGGGCATCGCCTCGTACGTCGGCATCGGGCCGTCCCCCGTCGCGAGCTCGATCGTCCGCGTCGCCATGCATTCTCCTCCGAGGATCGTCCGGCCGGTCGCTCCGGCCGCAGCGACGCTACCGAACGCGCTCTGCGCCGTCGCTGTCGCCTGCCGGTGGCCTCGCTGTGCCCCATCGCGCTCGCTGTGCCCCATCGCGCTCGCTGTGCCCCATCGCG
>Ga0209415_10000613_pt1 | contig 67049 bp, 61 predicted proteins | sample PeaSoiSIISIP2007_FD_187696 | JGI IMG/M metagenome (GOLD analysis project Ga0209415, IMG submission 187696) | Peat soil microbial communities from Weissenstadt, Germany - SII-SIP-2007 (SPAdes) (version 2) | ecosystem: Environmental > Terrestrial > Soil > Wetlands > Peat | place: Germany...
CTCCTGCCCCGCCGGCTCCCGCGGCTTCCACGCCGGCTCCGCCTGCCCCGCCGGCTCCCGCGCCGGCGACGCTTTCTCAGGGTCATGTCGACCTCGGATCCCAGCCTGCACTTGGTGCTTTTGGACCGAGTCCGAGTGCCGGCGGCTTGCCTCAGCCGCGGCTTGTGGTGCCAGCTGTGCCGCAACCGACCCAGTTGAGCAGCCCGGCCCCCGCCCCGGCACCATCGGCGGAGAGCGACGTCCCTCCGCCCACGAGGGACGAGTTCGTTGCGGCGTGGGGTGACCACGTGTTGAGCCAACTTCGTCCTCGAGTTCGGGCAGTGTTTGCCGTCGGGCGATTCGTAGGGACCGAGGGGGCGACAGCGATACTGGCTCTACCGAACTCCGCCCATGTCGAACGGGCAAGCTTGCAGTCGGAAGAGGTTGCGGAAGCACTCGGTCGGTACTTCGGCCGCCGCATCGACTTGCGACTCGTCGCCGAAACGGATGTGGGTGCCGCGTACTCTCCGCCTTCGCCGAGCTCTCCGACCCACCGCGCCTCGCCCCCCTCTGCGGCTTCGCCGCCACCTCTGGCCCCGTCGCCCTCTCCGGCCTCGAGCGGCACTGGGGGTGCGCCCGAAGCGGCAGGCAACGGCAACGGCAACGGCCTGGCGACCGTCGCGGCCCCGGCCCCGGCCCCGGCCGCGGCGACGGTTGCGGCCCCGGCGGCGGTTGCGGCCCCGGCGGCGGTTGGCATCCGGGGTGAGCCCTCCGGGCTCGCAGTCGGAGATTCTGACGTCCCGCTGGCATCCGGTCCTGGTGACCTCGGCGAGGAGATGCTCGACCCGGATGATCTCGATCCGCACGGCGAGCACGTTGCCGGCGACCCGCTTTCCTGGGCGCAGGATCGTCTCATGGAAGCGTTTCCCGGCGCAGAGGAGGTCTGAGAGCATGGCGGAGAGCGACTTTCCTTCGGCAGGCGGGCTTGGCGACTTGTTTTCCCAGCTTCAGGCGGCCCGAGCAGACCTCGAGGCACAGGTCGAGGCGATCGACGCGACGATTGTCGAGGGCAAGGCTGCTTCTGGCGCCGTCGTCATCCGCTTGAGCGGATCGCTCGAGGCTGAGTCCGTTCACATCGACGCCTCGATCGTGGACCCTGCGGACCCGGCGCTTCTCGAGGACGCCGTTCTGGCGGCGCTGCGCGATGCCCTCGGCCGGATCACCGAGCTGAGATCTTCAGTGCACCTGCCTTCTGACCCTTCGTTTGCGGGCGGTATTGACCTCGGCGGCCTCGGCGGCCTCGTCGGCAATCTTGACCTCGATGGACTGCTGGGGGGTGTCGACCTCGAGGGCCTGATGGGGAGCTTGGGTATGGGCCTGGACACAGGCGCGCTCGCCGGTCTCGCCGGTCTCGGCGCGCTCGGCGAAGCTGAAGACGAGTACGAATACGAGGAAGACGAGGACGACAACGACGAGGACGTAGTCGACGACGAGCCGGAGGCCTGACCGGCCAGTGTTCGCAGGTCCGATTCAGGAGCTGGTCGACGAGCTCGGACGCCTTCCCGGAGTAGGTCCGCGCTCAGCTCAGCGCATCGCGTTCTACTTGCTCGAGACCGAAAGGGAGAGCGCGCTTCGCCTCGCGCACGCGATCGTGGAGGTGAAGGATCGCATCCGGCTGTGCGAGCGATGTTTCAACGTCTCGGAGACCGAACTCTGCGCCATCTGCTCGGACTCGCGACGTGATGCCTCCATCCTTTGCGTCGTCGAGGACCCTCGTGACATCGTCGCCGTGGAGCGAACTCGGGAGTTTCGCGGCACGTACCACGTGCTGGGTGGTGCGCTGAGCCCGATCGACGGCGTCGGCCCTGAGCAGCTGCGGGTGCGACCTCTCCTTGTACGACTCGGCCTCGAGGGAGTTGTCGAAGTGATCCTCTGCACGAACCCCAACCTCGAGGGAGAGGCAACCGCGATGTACCTGGCCCGGTTGCTCCTGCCGCTCGGCGTGAAGGTGACGCGTATCGCGAGCGGCCTACCGGTCGGCGGTGACCTCGAGTATGCCGACGAGCTCACGCTCGGACGCGCCCTCGAAGGCCGTCGGGAGGTCAGCGGCTGAGCCCTCCAGCGCCGCCGCCCCCTGCAGCGTGGCTCTCCAGCGGCGTCGCCTCTCCAGCGACGTCGCTAGGAAAGCGTGCGCAGCAGCGCCGCGTCGCCCTGGCCACCACCGCCGCAGAGGGCGACGGCACCGAGACCGCCGCCGCGCCGGCGCAGCTCGTAGAGCATCGTGATCGCCAACCTCGTCCCCGACATGCCGACGGGGTGACCGAGCGCGATGGCGCCGCCGTTCACGTTCACCATGTCGCCCGAGACGCCGAGGTCATCCATCGACGCAACACCCACGGCTGCAAAGGCCTCGTTGATCTCGAGGAGATCGAGGTCCCCGAGCTCGAGGCCGGCCGCCCTCAGCGCGTCCCGCAAGGCATGGGACGGCTGAGTGAGCAGCGAAGCGTCCGGCCCGGCGACCTGCCCGTATCCCACGATTTCGCCAAGTGGGGTGACGCCGAGCTCCTCGGCGCGCTCCGGGGACATGACGACGACGGCCGCGCCGCCGTCGGAGATCTGGCTGGCATTGCCGGCTGTGATCGTGCCTTCCTTGTCGAAGGCAGGGCGCAGCGCGGCGAGGGACTCCGGCGTCGTCTCGGGCCGTACTCCCTCATCGGTGTCGACGGCGATGGGGTCGCCCTTGCGTTGTGGCACCAGGACAGGGACGATCTCCTCGGCAAGCCTCCCGTCCTTGATCGCGTTCGCAGCCCGTTCGTGGGAGAGCGCGGCGAACGCGTCCTGGCGCTCCCGCGAGATGTCCATGGCGCGGCTGTAACGCTCCGTGCTGGCACCCATCGCAACCTGGTCGAACGCGCAAAACAGGCCGTCGTACATCATCGAGTCGATCACCGTCTGGTCCCCGAGGCGATAGCCCGCCCTCGCGCCGGGCAGCAGGTAGGGCGCCCGCGTCATCGATTCCATTCCACCTGCAACGACGATCGCGGCCTCGCCGGCCCGGATCATGAGGTCGGCAAGGTGGATGGCGTTCAGCCCCGACAGACAGACCTTGTTGACCGTGGTCGCGGGCGTCACCATCGGTATGCCGCCCTTCACGGCCGCCTGGCGAGCGGTGATCTGACCCTGGCCGGCACCGAGCACTTGGCCCATCACGACGTAGTCGACGGACTCGGGCGGAATGCCCGCCCTGGCGATAGCGGCTTCGATCGCGAGCCCACCGAGGTCCATTGCCGAGAAGCCGGCAAGGGCGCCCGCGAGCTTGCCGATCGGCGTACGCGCACCTGAGACGATCAGAGAACCGGACATCGGGACCTCCGGAATGTTGAGAGCGATGGCGAGGTGCATCGCCTGACTACCCGAGACTACCGGCGGCAGGGCCTCGTGGCCCAAGTGAAGCTGCGGGTACAGTTTCCCGGCAATGGAGCGATTCCTCGAAGCGATCCTCGCCGGTGCGGGCGGCCCGGAACTTGCGTGCCTCCCGATGCCGGAGTTCTATCGTGCGGCCTTTGTGCGCAGGGATGAGACGGAGATGTTCATCGATCTCCCGAGCAGCCAGAAGGATCCGAGGCGGTCGTTGCACGTGGAGGACGTCGCGACGCCCGAGCTCGCTCCAGACGAGTGCTTTGTTGCCGTCATGGCCAGTGCGATCAACTTCAACACGGTCTGGACTTCGATCTTCGAACCCGTGCCGACCTTCGGCTTCCTCGAGCGGCTAGGGCGGGAGAGCGCCTGGGGCAAGCGTCACGACCTGCCCTACCACGTCGTCGGCTCCGATGCTGCCGGAGTTGTCGTCCGTGTCGGCTCCGCCGTTCGCAACTGGCACCCCGGTGACAAGGTCGTCATCCACTGCAACTACGTCGACGCCCAGGATCCCGATGCACACGACGACGCCATGCTCGCGTCGAACCAGCGGATCTGGGGATTCGAGACCAACTTCGGCGGGCTTGCGGATCTGACCGCCGTCCGGGCGAATCAGCTGATGCCCAAGCCCTCGCACCTTTCCTGGGAGGAGGCGGCCGCCAACGCCTTGTGCAACTCCACGTCCTACCGAATGCTCGTCAGTCGAAACGGAGCCCAGATGAAGCAGGGCGACGTGGTCCTCGTATGGGGCGCGACCGGTGGCCTCGGCGGCTATGCCGTGCAGTACGTGCTGAACGGTGGGGGGATCCCTGTTGGCGTCGTTTCCTCGCCCGCCAAGGTGAAGCTGCTCGAGGCACTGGGGTGCGAGGGGGTGATCGACCGGAGTGTCGCGGCATACCGTTTCTGGAGCGATGAGCACACCCAGAACGAGGCGGAGTGGCGCCGCCTCGGCAAGGACATCCGGTCGCTCGTCGGCGAGGATCCCGACATCGTCTTCGAGCACCCGGGGCGTCAGACCATGGGAGCCTCCGTCTTCGTCGCCAAACGCGGCGGGACGATCGTCACGTGTGCTGCCACCTCCGGCTACATGGTCGAATACGACAACCGTCACCTTTGGATGAAGCTCAAGACGATCAAGTCGAGTCACTTCGCCAACTACAAGGAGGCATGGGAAGCCAACAAGCTGATCGCTCGGGGACGGATCCAACCGATCCTGTCGGTGGTCTATCCGCTGAGCGAAGTGGGGGAGGCAGCTGCGCAGGTTCATTTCAACCTGCACGAGGGCAAGGTCGGCGTCCGCTGCCTGGCACCCGAAGACGGCCTGGGGATCGATGATCCCGCGTTTCGCGAGAAGGTCGGTGAGGACAAGATCACGCTGTTCCGGAGGCTGGACGAGTGAGCGGGCATCTACCCGATCTCCCAACGCTCACCGAGATCGACCATGTCGCCATCGCCGTGCGCGATCTCGACGCGGCGATTGCCTGGTACGAGTCAGCACTCGGTGCTCGCGTCGCGCATCGCGAGCGGATCGAGCACGACGGAGTCGAGGAAGCGCTGCTTGCGGTGGCGGAGTCGTTCATCCAGCTGCTCACTCCGATTGCCGACGGCTCCCCGGTTGCGAAGTTCCTCGAGCGGAAGGGTGAGGGTCTCCACCACGTCGGCTACCGGGTGCCGGATTGCGCCGTTGCTATTGAACGCATGCGAGCTGCGGGCGCCCAGCTGATCGACGACACGCCCAGGCCTGGATCTCGCGGGACGACGGTCGCCTTCGTTCACCCGCGTAGCGCCTTCGGCACGCTCATCGAGCTGGTTCAGGAGTAGCGGCAGGTCGGAGCGCCTTTGCGCCTTTGCGCCTTTGCGCCTTTGCGCCTTTGCGTCGCTGCGGCGGTAGGCCTACTGCCCGCCAGGACCCCAGCCTGCGCGAGGCCCCCAGCCTGCGCGAGGCCCCCCAGCCTGCGCGAGGCCCCCAGCCTGCGCGAGGCCCCAACCTGTCAGGCTCCGTCCCGGCACCGCAGAAGTACGCCCGGATGCTGATCGCCTCGGCGCCCGGCACATTCGAAAAGTTCACCTGACTTGCCTCCAGAAAATGTAGCGAGCGCTCGCAATGTTTTCGGGAAGCAAGTTCACGTAAATTTTCAACTATCACCAGGTTCTGGGAGGGACTATCGGGAGACCCTGGGAGGGACTACCACCAGGTTCTGGGAGGGACTACCGAGGGGCCTGCGGGCAGGCCCGACACTCTGGGAACCTGGCGGGTGAGCCGGACGTCAACCACTTCGGAATTGGCGGTAAAGCTCCAGTAGCCCTTCACGGGTCACGGGATCGAGATCCTCGGGTCGCGCGCTCCCCAGGATGCGAATCGTCGCCTGCACCTGTCGCAGGTATTCGTCGCACTCCACGCAAGCCCGCAGGTGCGCCTCGAACCGTTCTCTCTCGCGACGCGAGAGCGCGCCTTCCAGATAGTCGGTAATGAGCTCGACCGCTTGCTGGCAGGCAATGTCCCCGCCGAGGGTAGGTAGTCTCATCGGTCGGCCATCTCGACTTCGAGGGCCGCTCGAATCCGGCTACGCCCGCGGTGCAAGAGCACTCGCTGGTTGGCTTCACTGATATCGAGCACGTCACATACTTCCTTGCTGGACAGTCCATCCACGTCTCGAAGCGTTACGACGGCGCGTTGGCCCTCGGGAAGCCGCGAGATCGCGGCCCTCACCTCGGCGACGAGGTGCCCGGCGGAGAGCCGATTGTCGACCTCCTCGGACCAGTGGGCGGGCGGGTCGGACCACGAGCCTGCGGCGTCGAAGCGTCCGCGGTCCACGGTGCCGGTGCCCTCAATGTCCACGGGTACCGTGCGCTGCTCGCGTGTGCCCGTCGACCGAGCCCTGTTCGCGAGGATGCGGAAGATCCAGGTCTTGAGCGACGACCTCCCTTGGAAGCGGTCGATCCCGTTCAGCACAGCGAGCCAGGTGTCCTGGGTGACCTCCTCGGCGATCGCCCGGCTCGACACGAACGTCTGGGCGAAACGAACCATTGAAGAGTGGTACGCGTCAATCATCTCGGCGAATGCGGACTCGTCGCCCGAGCGCAGCCGGCGCACCAAGTCGTCATCGCTCACGCTCGGCAGCGTAGAGCGCGCTACCGATCCGGGTGTCTCGCGTGAGCCAGCGCGTAGGGAGATGTGAGCGGCCCGGTCGGCCGGTAGCCTTCGCGCCATGCCGGAGCAACCCACGGTCGACCGCTCGATGGCTGCACGCCTAGCCGCGCTCGAGGCTAGGCGTGCGGAGGCAATCAACGCCGGCTCACAACGTTCGGTCAAGGCTCACAAGTCCAAGGGCAAGATGACGGCCCGTGAGCGGATCGACTACCTCCTTGACGAGGGCTCGTTTCACGAGCTGGATCTGCTCGTGCGCCATCGCTCCCACGGCATGGGTCTCGAGCGCTCCCGGCCGTACACAGACGGGGTGGTGACCGGCTTCGGCCTGATCGACCAGCGGCGCGTGTGCGTCTTCAGCCAGGATTTCACCGTCTTCGGTGGAGCGCTCGGCGAGGCTCACGCCGAAAAGATCCATAAGGTCATGGACCTGGCGCTCTCTGTCGGGGTCCCAATCATCGGCCTCGACGACTCGGGCGGGGCACGTATCCAAGAGGGCGTTGTTTCGCTGCACAGCTATGGCGGCATCTTCTACCGAAACGTCCTCGCGTCCGGCGTGGTGCCCCAGATCAGCGTCATCTTGGGACCGTGCGCCGGTGGCGCCGTGTACTCCCCTGCGATGACCGACTTCATTTTCATGGTGCACGAGACGAGCCACATGTTCATCACGGGGCCCGACGTCGTGAAGACCGTCACCGGGGAGGAGGTGACTCTCGAGCAGCTCGGCGGAGCCATGAGTCACGCGACGCGCTCGGGTGTGGCGACGTTCGTCGCGGCCGACGAGAAAGCCTGCCTCGATGAGGTCCGCTACCTGCTGTCGTTTCTTCCCTCGAACAACCTCGAGACACCACCAGCTCTGGAGGAGCCCGAGGATCCGGACACCCAGGTGGTCGAGCTTCGCGACATCATTCCGATCAGCCCGAACCAGCCCTATGACATGAAACGGGTCATCGCGGCGGTTGTCGACGATGGCGACTATCTCGAGTACTTCCCGCACTGGGCGATGAACCTGACGTGCGGCTTTGCTAGGATTGGAGGACGCGCCGTCGGGATCGTGGGCAACCAACCGAGCGTGCTGGCGGGCGTGCTGGACATCGACTCGTCGGAGAAGGGCGCTCGTTTCGTGCGGACGTGCGACGCGTTCAACGTCCCGCTCGTGACCTTCGTCGATGTTCCGGGATTCATGCCCGGAACCGACCAGGAATACGGTGGCATCATCCGGCACGGCGCCAAGCTCCTGTACGCGTATTGCGAGGCGACGGTGCCGCGAGTGCAGGTCATCACGCGCAAGGCCTACGGCGGCGCTTACGTCGTCATGGACTCGAAGTCGATCGGCACCGATTTCGCGTATGCGTGGCCGTCCGCCGAGCTCGCGGTCATGGGTCCACAAGGCGCCGTCGAGATCGTGTACCGCCGGGAACTCGCCGACTCGCCTGATCCGGTGGCTCGCCGGGCCGAGCTCGTAGAGGACTACACAGAGCGGTACGCGAACCCTTACGTTGCCGCCGAGCGCGGCTACGTCGATGCGGTGATCGATCCCGCCGACACCCGCCGCGTGCTGATCCGAGCACTACAGCTGCTCGCGTCCAAGCGGGAGGAACTACCCAAGCGCAAGCACGGGAACGTGCCGCTTTGAGCACGCCAGATCCCGCGGGCTCGGGACTCCCGCCACGACCGCTCAGCGCCCCCCCGGACATCATTGCCGCCATTGGTGTTGCCGTGGAGATGTGCTGGCCCCGGGGACCGAGCTCTCCATCAGGCCCGCTCGGGCAGGGCGGGCGGGAGCGGGCCGGGCGCGGGCCGGAGTATGTGTGGCGTTTCTCGGGTCGTTGGTGGCAACGGCCCGTGCCCCTGCGACGAGACCGGCCATGGGCGGAGCAGGAGGACCGGTGAGCGAGGTTCCCGAGGTTCCCGAGGTTTGGGACCTCACGACGGTCGCCGAGGACGAAGTGGTCTTCCACCTTCACTCTCCCGACAAGCTGAAGATGGTTGGAGAGCCCGGCAGCTGGCCGGGGCCCGGATACGAGGTCATCACGGACCTGCGACCTGCCACACCCGTCCTGCGTCACGGCATCGAGACACGCACGCTCGATCGGCCGCCCGGTGAGCTGCTTTGCAGATTCGCCACCGTCAATGACGTGCACTTCGGTGAGACCGAGTGCGGCAAGATAGCGGATGTCGGTGATGCCATCGGTTACTTCGCGGCGGCCGGGATGGACGCGGAAAGTATGACGGAGGCGAGCGACCATGTGCGGGCGTTTCTGGAGCAGCTCGGTCCCGCGGAAGTGTTCTCGCCGGCGGAAGGGGCCATGCCCTATCCGGTCCAGATGAGCCGTGCCGCGATAGCTGAGATCGCGGCGATCGACCCGGCCGCAGTCGTGGCCAAGGGTGACCTCACTGCGTCGGGCCTGGTCGCCGAGTACGACGCCTTCCTGGAGTGTTACCTGGGCGCGTTCGGCGAGCGGCTCCTGCACGTGCGCGGCAACCACGATGCTTTCTCGGGCCGCCGTTTCGCAGCAGAGCCGTGCCAAGAGATGACCTTGCCCGGGGTCATCCTCGCGGTGCTCGATACGGTGATCGAGGGTCGGGACTCAGGTCAAGTCCGCGACGATCAATTGGAGTGGCTCGACGAGCTCGGCGCGCGGGCGGACCGCCCCGTGCTCGTGTTCGGTCATCATCACGTGTGGAAACCGGGCTCGACCAACCGGTCGCCGGGATACTTCGGGATCAACCCGGACGACTCCGAACGGCTGGTCGAGGTGATCGCGAGACGCTCGAGCATTCGTGCGTACTTCGCCGGCCACACGCACCGCAACCGGGTGCGGAGGTTCGCCGAGACAGGTGACGTCCCCTACGTGGAGGTAGCCTGCGTGAAGGACTTTCCCGGTAGTTGGGCGGAGTACCGGGTCTTCGAGGGCGGGGTCCTGCAAGTTCACCGACGATTGTCGTCACGCGAGGCGCTCGCCTGGTCCGAGAAGTGCCGAGGGTTGTTCTGGGGGATGTATCCGGGTTACGCCCTCGGAAGACTGGAGGACCGGTGCTTCCCGATCCTGCCCCTGAGCCCGGGGAGAGGGGGAGCACCGTGAGCCCCGGGGACCCGCGGGCCGGCGGCTGAGGCCACAGGCTCCACGGCGGCTGAGGCCACAGGCTTCACGACCAGTTCCGCCGCGGGCTCCACGGCGGCTGAGGCCACAGGCTCCACGACCAGTTCCGCCGCCAGCGAAGGGAGCTTCACCCACTGCTCCTTCCGGCTCAGCAGGTAGGCCGCCGCCACCAGCACCGTTCCCGACATGACCGCCAGGAGAATCCGGTAGTTGACGATCCCGATGAGCCAGGCACCCACGGCAATAGACAGGACCTGAGGCGTGGACAGCACGGTGTCGGCTGCCGCAGACACCCTGCCCTGCAGCTCGAGTGGCGTGAGACGCTGAAGCATGGTGTAGGCACCGACCACGATCCAGGGAATGCCCACCCCGAACAGGATCGCTCCCGGCATGACGCCGGCCAGAGCCGGGATTGCGAACAACCCCGCACCGGCGGCCACGAGGATGAGCCCGAGCCCCATGAGAGGCCCCTCGCCGATCCGCCTCGCGAGAGGCGCCGCCGTCGGGCCACCGAGGATTGCACCGACCCCCTGGACGGCAATGACGACTCCGAGGAACGTCGGCGGGCGGTGGAGGCCATCGCTCACTACGGCAAAACAAATCGATTCGGAGAACCCGACCACCAACAGCGTGATCCCTCCGGCGATGATCATCTGGCGCAACACGATCGAGCTCCAGATGTGGCGTATCCCGGCGGTGACTTCGACGAACCAGTGGACGTCCTCGGGTTCGGCCTTTGCCTCCTCGACACGAACCAAGAGCAGGCTGCCCGCGGCGATCACGAACGTGGCCGCGTCGACAATGGCTACGACGCCACCGCCGGCGAGGGCGAAGAGCCCTGCCCCGGTCAACGGGCCGAACAACCTGAGGCCTTCCCGCACCGTGCTCAGCATGCCCCTGGCATCTCCGAGGAGCTCGTCGGGGAGCATCAGCTTGAGGAGGGCCGACTGGCCGGCACTGAGGAACGTGTAGGCGAGCCCGTAGAGAAAGGCCACGGCGTAGATCAGCCAGAGCTGTCCCCGGCCGTGGACCAAGAGCAGCAGCAGCACGACGCCTCCGCCGCCGAGGTTGCTCCAGAACAGCAGGGGACGCCGCGGCAACCGGTCGACGACCATGCCTGCGAGTGGTGACAGAAGGGCCGCGACACCGAACGCGAAGAAGACGAGCCCGGCCTCGCCGTTGCTTCCGGTGAGCACCTTGACCCAGATGCCCATGGCGAGAAACATCGCGGTGTCGCCGAAGAGCGAGAAGGACTGGCCGATGAGGTAGCGGCGCGCATTCCGGTGCTTGAGGAGCTTGCGCATCTCAGTTCTTGCTCGCCGAGTCGCCGGCAACGCGGCCGAATTGTGCTGGGAAGGCCGCGGCCACGAACTCGACGGAACGCGCGCCCGGCGGCCGCAGGCTCGCGTCGACGAGGCGGTCATGGTAGCGAGCGAGCAGGGCGTTGAGCTCCGCCGCGAGATCGCGTAATTCGGCCGGGGTCACATACATGATCGACTCGGTGACGCCGCACGCGTCCTGCCATTCACCGGGATAGGAGTACCGGACCCGGCGCCAATGCTCGAACCGGTCGAACATCCGGCGATGGAGCAAACCCGCGAGGGAGTCCGCCGCGATCGCCATCTCCGCGTCTTGAGCGCCGTCATCGAAACGCATACCGAGATGCACCAATCTCCACGGCCGGTTACGGCCGGCTCCGCCCCCGGCCTCCTCGACGAAGCCGTACTTCGCAAGCTGGCGGAAGTGGAAGGAGCACGTGGTCGACGACTCTCCGATCAGCTCGCCGGCCTGGGTCGCGGTGAGGGCACCCTCGGTCGCGAGCACCTCGAGCAGGGAGAGGCGGACAGGATGGGTGAGTGCCCTCAGCTCGCGCGGGTCCGTGACTTCTTTCGGTTCCAGCGAGGGCCGGTGTAGCTGGGTCTCCTCCACCTCCGTCATGACATCATTATGACATCATCGATGACGTCACGCAAGGGCAAGACAACGTCGTTTGCGGCGGCACCGGACGGAAGTGGGGAAGGGGGTTCCGTTGATCAAGAGCATTGTTTCGAACAATAGGTCTCGAGAGAGATCTCTGCAACTGCACAGACGACCGAACGAGGAGCAGGAGGTTGTACGGGTGGAGGTCAGGAATTGGCGCGATGGGCTGCAGCGAGATCCGCCAGCTCCGTGAGCATGTCACCGATGACGAAATCCTTCGGGGTGTAGATCGCCGCGACGCCCTGCTCACGTAGCCTCGGTCGATCCTGTTCGGGGATGATGCCACCCACGACGACGGGCGCCTCGACTCCGCGTGCGTGGAGCCGGTCGAGCACCTGTGGCACGAGGTCGAGGTGGCTGCCCGACAGGATCGAGATGCCGATCACGTCGACGTCCTCGTCATGTGCCGTAGCTGCTATCTGGTCCGGGCTGAGCCTGATGCCCTGGTAAACAACCTCGAAACCGGCATCGCGCGCCGCGACAGCTATCTGCTCGGCGCCATTGGAGTGCCCATCGAGCCCGGGTTTCGCGACGAGCAGGCGAGGCGGTCCACCCCGGACCGCCCTGACATGTTCTGCGGCTTTGCGGAGCTCACCCCCGCGGCGGCCGGCGCCGCCAGTGACGCCGGTCGGGCCTCGGTACTCGCCGAACTCCTCGCGGAGCGCGTCCGCCCACTCACCCGTCGTGCCGCCGGCGTGCGCGAGCGCAATCGTGGCCGGCATGAGGTTCTCACCCGAGGCTGCCACTCTGCGCAGCTCGTCGAGGGCGTGCTCGACGGCGAGGCCGTCGCGGTTGGCCCTCCACTCGACGACCTCCTTGCGGAGCTCCTTCTCTACAGCCGGATCGACGACGAGGACCGACGACGACGCGCTGGCCACCTCGTAGAGCGGCGACGGCTCGGACTCGGTGAACGAATTGACCCCGACGACGATCTGCTCGCCTGACTCGATACGCCGGAGTCGCTCGGTCTGGCTGCCGACGAGACGGGACTTCAGCTCGTCGATCGCTGCAAAGGCGCCTCCGCGTTCGAGCACGTCATCGAGCTCGTGGGCTGCCGCCGCCTCGATCTCTGAGGTTCGCCGCTCGACCACCTTCGATCCTTCGAAGAGGTCTTCGTGCTCGAGGAGGTCCGTTTCGTACGCGAGCACTTGCTGGATCCGAAGTGACCATTGCTGGTCCCACGGTCTCGGGAGCCCGAGGGCCTCGTTCCAGGCGGGGAGCTGAATCGCCCGCGCCCGGTAGTCGCGTGACAAGGTGACGCCCAGGCTCTCGAGCACGATCCTCTGGATGTTGTTCTCCGGCTGGGATTCGGTGAGACCGAGCGAGTTGACCTGCACGCCGTAACGGAAGCGGCGCTGAATCGGGTCCTCCACGCCGTAGCGCTCGCGGCAGAGGCGGTCCCAGAGCCGGCCGAACGCCCGCATCTTGCACGTCTCCTCCACGAAACGCATTCCCGCGTTCACGAAGAACGAGATCCGCCCGACGACCTCGCCGATGTCGGCGGGCGCGACCTGCCCGGACGCGCGCACGGCATCGATCACGGCCAGTGCGGTGGCCAGCGCGTAAGCGACCTCCTGCACGGGCGTCGCGCCGGCCTCTTGGAGGTGGTAGGAGCAGACGTTGATGGGGTTCCACCGCGGCACGTGGCGGACCGTGTAGCAGACGAGGTCGACGGTGCAGCGCAGGCTCGCCGCTGGCGGGAAGATGTAGGTGCCGCGGGAGAGGTATTCCTTGACGAGGTCGTTTTGTGTCGTGCCGGCGAGGAGGGCAATGTCGACGCCCTCGTTCTCGGCGTTCGCGACGTAACAGCCGAGGAGCCATGGTGCTGTCGCGTTGATGGTCATCGACGTGTTCATCTCGGCGACCGGGATGCCTTCGAGGAGCTGGGCCAGGTGGCCGACGTGAGCAACGGGCACGCCGACCTTGCCGACCTCACCCTCTGCCTGCGGGGCGTCGGGGTCGTAACCGATCTGGGTCGGCAGATCGAATGCGATGGAAAGCCCCGTCTGGCCCTTGGCGAGGTTGGTCCGGTAGAGCGTGTTCGAAGCTTTCGCCGATGAGTGCCCGGAGTAGGTCCTCATGACCCAGGGCTTGTCGAGAGACTTCTCGCTCCGAGCTTTGCCGTCGCCGTCAGACCCGGCAGGGATCATCTCACGCACGAGCCGAGCGTAGGGCCGGGCGTGCAGCCGAGCGTGCAGCCGAGCGTGCAGCCGGCCGGCTGCAAAGGCTCACCCATCTCCCGGGTCAGGAGGGCCGCGGGTAGTCGAAGAAACCGCGCCCGGTTTTCCTGCCAAGCAGCCCGGCGGCGACCATCCTGCGTAACAGCGGGACGGCAGCGAAATTCTGGTCCCGGTACTCCTCGTAGAGGGCGTCCAGGATTGCCACGCTCGTGTCGAGGCCGACGAGATCGAGAAGGCTGAACGGGCCCATGGGGAACCCGCACCCGCCCGTCATTGCCGTGTCGATATCGCCCTTGTTCGCAACACCGCACTCGAGAAGGCGCACGGCATTGTTGAGATACGGGAACAACAACGCGTTCACGATGAAGCCGGCTCGGTCCTGCACGAGCACCGGCGTCTTTCCGCACGCCTCGGCGAAGCCGCGGGCCAGCTCGATCGTCTCGTCGCTCGCCGTGATCGGGCGCACGATCTCGACGAGCGTCATGACCTGTGCCGGGTTGAAGAAGTGCACTCCACACACCTGTGAGGGCCGGCCTGTCTCCATCGCCAGCTCGACCACCGGCAGCGTCGAGGTGTTGGTCGCGATGATCGTGTGGTCGGCGCACGTCCGGTCGAGCTCGGTGAACAGATGCTTCTTCGTGGCGAGATCCTCTACGACGCTCTCGATCACGAGATCGCAGTCCGCCAGGAGACGCAGGTCCGAGGTCGGAGTGATACGAGCGAGCGCCTCGCCTCGCTCCTCGGATGTGAGCGAGCCCTTGTCGACCCGCTTGTCGAGTGAACGCTCGATCGCGGCCATGGTCCCGTCGGCCGTCGCTTGCTCACGAGATCGCAACACGACTTCGTGCCCACACAACGCGGCGACGGCAGTGATGCCTCCGCCCATGATGCCGGACCCGACGACCCCGACTCGCTTGACGGTCATGGAGGCGATGTTACCGACGGGTTAGGTCCCTCGTAGCGCAATGCCCCGGCTCCCGAGCCGGTGATCTGGGACGGTCCGTCAGGTCTTCAGGCGTGGGCGTACACTTCTCGGATTTCGATGCTCAGCAAGGAAACGCCTGGAATTGGAGGAACCGGGTACGCGGCAGCCGACTCGGCATGTTCTTTAGTCTCGAAAACCAGAATTGACAAGCCCGCACCATCGATCGGTTCCAGCCAGTAGGCGCACACGAAACCGGGAGCCCTCTTCACCAACGAGACTCGCTCATCCTCAAGCACCGTGCGAGCTTGCGCTGGGTTCTCGACACTGACCGTAGATACGACTGCGAACACGTCCACCTCCCGCGCGCTCTTGCCTGCTGCCGCACACTATGTCTTGGCACCGTGAACGGTCATGCCGCAGGCGTATGTCCGGCGAGCACGTGCACAAGCAACTCGGCGTCTACGTTGCCGCCGGTCTGGATCACCGCCACGCGCTTGCCGACTGCCCAGTTACGCTCGGCAAGCAATCCGGCGAGTGCAAGTGCGCCTGCGGGTTCGGCGACGTTGTGGGTGGTCGCGAAGAGAACGCGCATCGCCTCGGCCGCATCGTCCTCGCTGGCGGTCAACACGCGAGACGCGCCAGCCAACATGACCGAGATGGCATCCGGATCCGGAACCCGTGTCGCCACGCCATCGACGAACGTGGTCGCCGCGTCAGTCGTGACCACTCGCCCAGCCGCCACCGACAGCGCGGTAGCGGGGGCTTGTTTCGCCACAACCCCGATGACCTCAGTGCGCAGACCGAGGTGATCGCGAACCCCGATGACGCCGCTGATCCCCGAACCCATACCGACCGGCACGTAGACGGCATCGAGCTCTCCGGCGGCTTCGAACAGCTCTCGAGCGTAGGTGGCCACGCCGAGGACCAGATCCGGGTGGTAGGAGGGAACCGTCTCCAACCCACGCTGCGCTCCGATCTCATTGGCGAATTCGCGCGCGGCCTGGAAGTCGTGGCCATGTTCGATCAGCTCAGCGCCGAAGCCTCGCATGGCTGCGTTCTTATCCGGGCTGTTGCCGTTGGGGACGACGATCGTGACGTCGATGCCGGCAGCTCGCCCGGCGAAAGCCAGGCTCTGACCGTGGTTGCCGCGCGTGGCTGAGACGATCCCTTTCACACAAGGCCGCTCGGTGCGCAGCCGCTCGGCGTAGATGAGACCGCCCCGAACCTTGAACGCCCCCGTGGGCGTGTGATTCTCGTGCTTTACCCACACCTCGGCGTCGACTCGGCGAGCAAGCAACGGCCACACGTACTGCGGGGTGGGCTGGACCCACCTTCCGACCACCTCGGCAGCCCACGCCAGCTCTTCGGCACGGAACGGCATCAGGTAACAGTGCCATAGCCGAAACGGCGATAGCCCGCTCAGGCAACTTCGTCGCAGCCCTTTTCCGTTTCGGAACGAGTCAACGGCGGGTTAAGGTCGCGGCCCTTTTGGAACGAGTCAACGACGGGTTAGGAAGGAGTCGAGCTGTTCAGCCTTGATCTGGGTCCGCCAACGCCAGCGCTTGGTCGAGGTCTTCCAGCAGGTCGCTAGCCGTCTCGAGGCCGACAGACAGCCGGATAAGCGCGGGATCGACCTCGAGCTCTGAGCCGGCGACCGAAGCGTGGGTCATCTGGGCAGGATGCTCGATGAGGGACTCGACTGCCCCGAGGGACTCGGCCAGGGTGAACAGGCGCATGCCACCGGCCACCTCGAGCGCCGCCGCCTGCCCGCCTTTCAGCGTGAAGGAGACGATCGCGCCGAAGTCGAGCATCTGCCGTCCTGCGAGCTCGTGACCCGGATGCTGGGCAAGCCCCGGGTAGTACACCTCCTGAACCGCCGGATGCGCGAGCAAGTGCACTGCGATCAAGCGTGCGGTCGCGCACTGGCGGTCGAGGCGGACCGCAAGTGTCTTTAACCCGCGTTGCACGAGATAGCAGTCGAACGGGCTCGGCACCGCCCCGGCCGAGTTCTGGACGAACCCGAGATGCGTCGCGAGCTCCTCGTCGTTCGTTGCGACCAGCCCGCCGACGACGTCCGAGTGTCCGCCCAGGTACTTCGTCGATGAGTGCACGACGGCATCGGCACCGAGCGCGAGCGGCTGTTGCAGGTACGGGGTGGCAAACGTGTTGTCGACGATGCAACGGGCACCGTGGGCGTGTGCGATGGTCGCGACGGCCGCGATGTCCACGACGTGGAGCTTCGGATTGCTCGGGGTCTCCACCCATACGAGGCGGGTCTGTTCACGCCAAGCGGCCTTGAGGGCGTCGGGACTTCGCAGATCGACGGGCGCGAAGGTGACACCGGATCCGGCGTACACGCTGGCGATGAGCCGGTAGGTCCCGCCGTAGGCGTCGTTCGGGATCAGCAGGTGATCGCCCGGCCGGAGCAGTCGGAGAACTGCGTCGACGGCTGCCATCCCGCTCGAGAACGCGTAGCCGCGGTTAGCGCCTTCCAGCGAGGCGATGGTGGTTTCCAACGAGGCGCGCGTGGGGTTGTTCGTGCGCGCGTAGTCGAAGCCCTGATGCTTGCCGACGGCGTGCTGGGCAAAGGTGGAAGCGAGATGAATCGGCGTCACGACCGCCCCGGTGAGCGGGTCGGGATCCTGGCCGGCGTGGATCGCGCGGGTGGAGAAGCCCGGTACGCTTCCTGCCCGATCGGCGGGGTCGCTCATCGGGCCGCTTCCCTCGTCGAAACGCTCTGGGCAAGGAACGCGAGCGCGTCCGACCGGGTGATGACGCCTACCGGATGCCCATTGTCGAGCACGATGACGGCGGGCGACTCCTCCAGGCGCCTCACAGCGAGGTCGACCGTCTCACCACTGCCGACCGACGGAAGCGGCGGGCCCATGATGTCCGCCACCGACCGATCGAGGATCTCCGGGTCCTTGACTGCTCGTTGCATGAGATCTCGCTCGTGGACTGCGCCGACGACTTCGGCAGCTGCGAGTGGGGGTTCAGCTTTGATCACCGCGATCTGCGAGACCCCGAACTCCGTCATGATGGCGACCGCTTGTCGGACGGTTTCACTCGGATGCACATGAATCAACCCGGGTAGGCGGGTGCCCTTGCGCTCGAGGAGCTCAGCCACGGTGTGCCCGCTCGTCCTCAGGAAACCGTGATCCGCCATCCACTCGTCGTTGTACAACTTGGACAGGTAGCCTCGCCCCGAATCGGGTATCAGCACCACAACGACATTGTCTCGATGCAGGTCCGGAGCGAGCTGCAGGGCAGCCCAGACAGCGGTGCCGGTCGAGCCTCCCGCGAGGATTCCTTCATCGACGGCGATACGCCGGGCCGTCAGAAACGAGTCTGTGTCACTCACCATCACGACACGATCGACCGTGTCAGGGTCGTAGGTCGTTGGCCAGAAGTCCTCGCCGATACCTTCGACGAGGTAGGGCCTTCCCGAGCCGCCCGAGTAGACCGAGCCCTCGGGATCGGCGCCCACGATCTGGATATCGGGATTCTGGGACTTGAGATAGCGGCCGATGCCACAGATGGTCCCGCCGGTGCCGATGCCGGCGACGAAATGACTGACGCGTCCTGCTGTTTGCCGCCAGATCTCCGGTCCGGTGGTCCTTTCGTGGATCGCGGGATTCTCGAAGTTGTGATATTGGTCGGGATGAAAGGCGCCGGGGATCTCCTCGGCAAGGCGTGCCGTCACCGAGTAATACGAGTCGGGGTGATCGGGCGCAACCGCGGACGGGCACAAGACCACCTCGGCACCGTAGGCGCGGAGCAGCGCGATCTTTTCCGGGGCCATCTTGTCGGGCATGACGAACACACAGCGGTAGCGCCGCCGCGCGGCGACGATCGCGAGCCCGACTCCGGTGTTGCCCGAGGTGCCCTCGACGATGGTCGATCCCGGCTTGAGCAGTCCGCCGCGCTCAGCGGCCTCGATCATCGCTGCGGCCGGCCGGTCCTTCACGCTGCCACCCGGGTTCAGGAATTCGAGCTTGCCGATGAGCGGGCAGGGAAGGTCCCGGCCAACCCGGTCAAGACGCACCATCGGCGTGTTGCCGACGAGGTCGAGGAGGGAGTCCACCACTTCCATCTTCGGCCCTCGGTCGGTAAGAGGTACCACCTCGACGCCAGCGAGGTCCTTCCGGTCGGACACGTCCTCGTCGGTATGTAACTCGGTCGGGAGGCCTGCTCGGCGGAGCTTCGCGGCCACAGTTGCCGCGCCTGGGCCGACGACCGCGACGTGCCGCGGGATCCGCGCGCGAATGTCGGCGATCAACGTCGGCGGGACCTCGGCAAGTGGGACCGTTAGGACGTGGTGCGCCCGGGCGGCGAGACGCTCTGGCGGCTGGTCCGTTCCGACGACGACGAGCAGGTCCATGGCGACATGTTGGTCTACCGGCGAGCATCTTGCCTACTCCTGGGCGCCACCGACCGGGCGGCTTGCCTACTGCTGGGCGCCACCGACCGGGCGGCTTGCTACTGCTTGGCGCCACCGACCGGGCGGCTTGCTACTGCTGGGCGCCACCGACCGGGCGGCTTGCCTACTGCTGGGCGCCACCGACCGGGCGGCTTGTTACTGCTTGGCGCCACCGACCGGGCGGCTTGTTACTGCTTGGCGCCACCGACCGGGCGGCTTGTTACTGCTGGGCGCCACAAGCGGAGCGTCTATCCAATTTTCACTTGATCTTGCCTGTGGGAAACATAGCGAGCGCTCGCTATGTTTCCCGGAGGCAAGATTCGGTGAATTTCGAGCGTGCCCGGCAGCTCTGCACAGCCCGACCGGCTCGCGCGTAGCCCGCCAGCTCTGCGGTAGGCCGGCACCTCGGCGCAGCTGACTGGCTCGCCCGTAGCCCGCGAGCTCCGTCGTAGGCCCACAGCTCTGCGAGCACCCGAGTGCCCCAGCTCTGCCGGCGGCCCGACCGGCCGGCGGACTGCGCCCGGGACATCCGAACAAGTGTTCGGATAACATCTGCAACCGTGCAAGGGACGGACAACGCAGGGGGGGACCTCTCAGGGGGGGACCTCGCAGGGGGGGACCTCGCAGAGAGCGCGGAGCTCGAGACCTTTCATCCGGCAGTCGCCGAGTGGTTCAGGCGGCGCTATCCGGGTGGGCCGACTCAGGCGCAAGCCGAGGGCTGGGCCGCGATCGCTTCGGGAGTCGACACGCTGATTGCGGCGCCTACCGGGTCGGGCAAGACGCTCGCTGCGTTTCTGGTGGCGATCGATCGCTGCTACCGGGCTGCTGTGTCGGGAGACGGCCGCCGAGGGACCGACGTCGTGTACGTCTCGCCGTTGCGTGCGCTCACAGTCGATGTGAGCGAGAACCTCCGCAAGCCCCTCGCCGAGATCGTCGAGGTCGCGATCGAGCTCGGCCTCGAACCGCCGAACGTGAAGGTCGCGGTCCGCAACGGCGACACGCCTCCCGCCGAGCGCTCCGCCATGGTGCGCAATCGCCCCGAGATCGTCGTCACGACACCCGAGTCGCTCTACCTCCTCCTCACGTCGGCTCGCGGCCGGGAGATGCTCCGGACCGTCAGGACCGTGATCATCGACGAGATCCACGCCCTGGCTCGTGACAAGCGCGGCGTACATCTCGCGCTCAGCTTGGAACGGCTCGATCGTCTGGTCAGGTCTTCGCCCCAGTTGCCAGATGAAGTGCCGGGCAAAGAGCGGCCAGCCGACGAAGCCGAGCAGCCCATCACGCGCAACCGGCCAGTCCGGATCGGCTTATCAGCGACCCAGCGGCCGATAGCGACGATCGCCCGCCTTCTGATCGGTGCCGGACCCGACCGGACCTTGCCCGACGGCGAGCCGCGTTGCGCCATCGTCGACGTCGGCCACCGCCGACCGCTCGACGTGGCCATCGAGCTGCCGAACGACGAGCTCGGCGCCGTTTCGACGCTCGAGCAGATGGACTCGGTGCTCGAGCGGATAGCCGCGCACATCGAGTGCCACCGGACGACCCTTGTGTTCGTCAATACCCGCAGGATGGCCGAACGGGTGGCTCACCAGCTCGCCGATCGCCTCGGTGAGGACTGCGTCCAGGCTCACCACGGGAGCCTTTCCATGGACCGCCGCCTCCGGGTCGAGTCCCGCCTTCGCGCCGGAGAGCTCCGGGCGGTCGTTGCGACGGCTTCGCTGGAACTCGGCATCGACGTCGGTCCCGTTGAGCTCGTGTGTCAATTGGGATCGCCGCGGAGCATCGCCACGTTTCTCCAACGGGTCGGGCGGGCGCAGCATCACGTCGGTGGCGTGCCGGTCGGTCGCCTTTACCCGCTTACGCGCGACGAGCTCGTGGAGTGCACCGCACTCCTGGCTTCGATCCGAGCCGGCGACCTCGACGCGATCACGCCCCCGGTCGCTCCGTTGGACATTCTCGCACAGCAGTTGGTCGCCGAATGTGCCGCCTCGGATCCCGAGGGTTGCTCGGAGGAGGAGCTTCTCGCGCTCGCTCGCAGATCGGCCCCTTACAGTGCGCTCGGCGCCGAGGACTTCGAGAAAGTCCTCGAGCTCGTCAGCCAGGGTGTCGTAACCGGGCGCGGGCGGCGTGGAGCGCACCTGCACCGTGACCGTGTGAACGGCGTGCTTCGGCCACGACGCGGTGCTCGCCTGACGGCGGCGACCTCGGGTGGCGCGATCCCCGACGTCGCCGACTACCGCGTCGTCCTCGAGCCGGAGGAGACGCTCGTCGGGACCGTCAACGAGGACTGGGCGATCGAATCGATGGCGGGCGACGTCTTCCTGCTCGGGAGCGCGACGTGGCGAATCCGCCGGATCGAGACGGGCACTGTTCGGGTCGTGGATGCTGAGGGGGCTTCGCCGACTGTTCCGTTTTGGCTGGGCGAGGCGCCTGCGCGGACGATGGAGCTGTCCGAAGCCGTCTCCGGACTGCGTAGGGCTGTCGAGACGACCCTTGCTGCGGCTGCCGCGGGCGCAGCAAAAGCCGACGCTGCCGGAGGCGCCGGTGCGGGCGCCGGGGCCGACACCACCGGTAGGGCGCGCGCCATCGAGGTCGTCGAAGAGCTCGCCGGGATCGATCGTGCTGTCGCTCAGCAGGTGGTCTCGTACCTGGCAACCGGCTACGCGGAGCTCGGCGCCTTGCCGACGACGGACAGGTTCGTGATCGAGCGGTTCTTCGACGACACGGGCGGGATGCAACTCGTGGTTCACTCGCCTCGCGGGGCGAGAGTGAACCGCGGGCTGGGGTTGGCACTGAGGAAACGTTTCTGCAGGACTTTCGACTTCGAGTTGCAAGCGGCAGCGAGTGACGACGCGGTGGTGCTGTCGCTCGGGCCCCAACATTCGTTTCCCCTTGAGGAGGTTCTCGGCTTCCTCTCCCCAGCGACGGTTCGGGACACCCTGATCCAGGCGGTCCTGCCGACGCCGATGTTCACGTCCCGCTGGCGGTGGAATCTCACCCGCTCGCTCGTCTCGCCGCGCTACCGCGGGACCCGGAGAGTCCCTCCTGCCATCCAGCGCATGGAGGCGGACGACCTCATGGCGGCTGTGTTCCCCGCGCTCGCCGCTTGCCAGGAGAACGTGTCCGGGCCGATCGAGATCCCGGATCAACCGATCGTGCGCCAGACGCTCGACGACTGCTGCACCGAAGCTATGGACCTCGAGGGCTTGACCGATGTGCTCGCCCGGGTCCGATCGGGTGAGGTGCTGGCGCACTGCGTGGACACGGTGATCCCTTCGGTGCTCGCCGAGGAGATCCTGAACGGGCGCCCGTATACGTTCCTCGACGACGCCCCGCTCGAGGAGCGGCGGACGCGGGCGGTGACGACCCGCCGGGGCCTACCGGTCGACGCGCAGGATCTCGCTGAGCTCGATCCGGGCGTGGTCGCGCGAGTGGTGGACCAGGCGGCGCCTGAGCTGCGCAATGCCGAGGAGCTGCACGACCTCCTCTGCTCACTCGTGCTCGCGCCGCCGACGCCTGAGTGGGACGACTGGATGGCGGTGCTCGAGAGCTCAGGCCGGGCGATGACCGTGGAGCTTCCCAGCGCCGTTAGGCGCTGGGTGGCCACCGAGAACCGTGAGCTCGCTGCAGAGCTAGCCGAAGGTGCTTCCTTCGTTCCCGACCACCGCCTGGCTCGCGATGCCGCGAAAGCGCCTTCCTCCCGGGATGAAGCGTTGGTCGCCGCGGCTCGGGGGCATCTCGAGATCCTCGGGCCGGTCACGCTCGATGAACTGGCGGCCTCGATCGGCACCGGGACGCTCGGCGAGCTCCGCTCGGCGGTTGCGCGCCTGGAGGGGGACGGTTCGGTACTTCGCTGCCATCTCGCCGGAAGCGACAAGCTGCCGGAGGGCGAGTCAGCGGAGCGATTCTGCGCGAGGCACCTGCTCGCCCGGGTCCACGCCGCGATGCGCGCCGGCTCGCGGCGCTCGGTCGAGCCGGTGAGCGCGCAGCAATTCATGCGCTTCCTCCTTGCCTGGCAGCACGTCGGGCCGGGGCACCGTTTGCTCGGATCCGGCGGCGTCGTCGAGGTGGTCGAGCAACTGCAGGGCTACGAGGTGGCCGTTGACGCCTGGGAGTCAGCGATCCTCCCGGCGCGGGTCGCGGGCTATCACGCCGCGCTCCTCGACGAATGGTGCGCCCGCGGCGAAGTCGCGTTCGGCCGGCTCGGCCTGAGAGTCGCTGACCCAGTCGGCAGTCCACCGCGGCGCGGTGGCTCGACTCCGTCGCCGGCGACTCCGATCAGCCTGTTTCGTCGCGAGGACCTCGAGTGGCTCCTCGCCGCCGCACGCGACACGGCGATGCCCGACCCACCAAGGGTCGGTGCCGCCCTCGAGGTCGTCGAGGCCCTCCGGCGCCACGGCGCGCTGTTCGTCACCGACCTCTGCCAGTTGACCGGGCGCCTTCCCGGCGAGGTTGCCGAGGCGCTCTGGGACGGGATGGCCCGTGGCCTGCTCACCGCGGACGGGTTCCAGGCAGTTCGAAGCCTCTTGGGTGGGCGCGGGCGTCAGTCGCGATCGTCTTCGTTTCCTGGCCGGACTGGGCCGATGCTACGCGCCGCCGGCCGGCCGGCGCCCGGACTGCCGAGGCCGGGCCGCAACCGCCCGCGCGTGCGACCCGCCGTGTCGGGAGGCAGATGGTCGCTGCTGGGAGACGGGCTCGAGGCGGATGGGACGGGGGGGATCCTGGGCTTCGATCCCGACGAGCTCGCCGACGCGATCGCGGGCCAGCTGCTCGCTCGCTGGGGCGTCGTCTTCCGCGACCTCGTCGGACGTGAGTCGCTCGCGATCGCCTGGAGGGACATTCTGTGGGCGTTGCGCCGCTTGGAGGCACGGGGTGTGGCGCTGGGGGGCCGTTTTGTTGCGGGGTTCACCGGTGAGCAGTTCGCGCTGCCAGAAGCCGGAGAGCAGCTGCGTGCGGTCGCCAAGCGGCCACTGGACGGCGTAGCGGTTCAGCTATCGGCGACGGATCCGCTCAACTTGACGGGCGTGATCCTGCCGGGGCCGCGGATCCCGGCACAGCACGCCCGAACAGTCATTCTGACCGACGGCGTCCTCGAGCAGCTGAGTACGGATCCGATCCCGCGGCCGGGTGCGCTTCGGGGCTAGCTACCCCGCCAAGTCAGGGACGTCAGGGACGCCGCCAGGAATGAAGTCGGGCCGACAACCTCACAAGGTCGCCGGCCCGCACCATCCCTCGCGGTGATCTGTGCCAATCGTGACAGTGCCCGGGAAGTTCTCAGGTCCCAAACGGTTGCGGGACGGTTGCAGCCTGCCGAGTGCCGGGCCGGGCATTCGACCCGGCGTCGGGCCGGCCACCTGGCCAGGTGTCTGACCGGCCACCGGGGGCCAGGTGTCTGACCGGCCACCGGGCGACGGAGGGCTACCCCTTACCTGAGCGTCGTGTCGGCGAGGATGATGTGCTGTTGCTCGAGGTCGCTCGTCTCGACGAAGTGCTGATCCCAGTAACGGACCATCGAGACCTGCCGGTGCGGTACCCGGCGCGAGGTTGGTTTCCCGAGGGCGTCACCGAGCGCGAGCGCGGGCATGTTGACGCCACTCGCGATCGTGAGCGGCATGCCACTCGGAAAACGCGGGCACACCTCGATCACCTTCGGCGTTCCGGCTGTGTCACGGCGGACTTGAACGCTGGCCACGGCGGTGAGCTCCAGCGCGACAGCGATCCGCCGACCGAGCTCCTCGAGCTCGGGGTCGAGCACCGTCGACCCCGCGACCGCGATCCCGGAAGACGTTCGGCGGCGCGATCGCGGCACGACTGCGGCGATGTGACCGTCCCGGTACGCCAGTACATCGATCGAGTACTCGTCTCCCGTTAGGTACTCCTGGAGTATTTGGCTCCCGTCGAGAGGAACGACTGGAGGAACCGAATGCTCTCCGACGACTGTGGCACCGCCCGAGCCGCCGCGTCGCCTCGGCCTGATCGCGAACGGCCTATCGAAGCTGCGCAAAGCCATCGGTCGATCGAGGAGGCGAGTGCGAGGAACGGGGATGCCGTGCTTCACGCACAGCTGGACCAAGAGCCACAGGTCGAGACATGAAGTGAGCGCCGCTGTAGCCGGCGCGAGCACACAGACGCCGGCGGCCTCGAGCCGTGACCGGATTGCTGCGATCGGGAGCAGCTCGTCGTCGAGCGTCGGCACGAACACATTGATCGCGAGCGCGCGGCAGAGAATCAGGATCCGGTCGGCGAACTCGGCCGAGTCCCCGGGCGGTAGCAGGACACGGCGCTCGGCGGGAACGAGATACAGGCCGGCTGCGTAACGGTGGGTGTCGGCGGCCCAGAGCTCGATGTCGGTGTCGACGGCCGCCTGCATGAAAGCCACCGCGGCTGGGCCACCCGCTCCGGTCACCAGCACCCGGGTAGGTCGTCCCCTCGTGCCGGCAGCCTCAAATGGGCCAATTGGCGACAGTGCGAGTGACGTCATGAGCGGTCCATTTCGCCCGCCGGGAGGGCCCGGCACCGGCGAGCACACGAAACGTGTTTCATCGCGGCAGTATGCGCCGACCAGGAGAGCACGCGGTTGCTGCTTGGTTGCCGCACGGTTGCGGTCCTTCGCACTCGCTGGCCGAGCGAGTGCTCTCAGATCGGCCCAGGCCTCCGGTACCGGTAGCCGAAGCCGCGGACCGCCTCGATCGGGCAGGTCTCGGGCTCGTCCCAACCGAGCTTGCGCCGCAACCGGAGCACGGCGAACTTCACGCGATCCGGGCCGGTGCTGGTCGGGTCGTTCCACCCGAGATCGAGGATCTGGTCATGCGACAGTACGTGGCCGGGATGGCGCACGAGCACCGCGAGAAGCCGGAACTCAGTCGGGGTGAGCTCGACCCGCTTGTCGTCTGCGGTCACCTCGTGGGCAAGAAAATCGATCGACAACCTCGCGTCGCTGTAGACGCGTTCCATCCCGGTGTCCGGCGGCGTCGTCGCCCTTCGCAGGTGGGCGTCCACGCGCGCGACGAGCTCGCGGTTGGAGAACGGCTTCGTCAGGTAGTCGTCGGCCCCGGCCTGGAGGCCGCGTACCTTGTCGCCCTCCTGGGTGCGGGCGGTGACCATGATGATGGGCACGGTCGTGAGGTCGCGGATGCGCTCGAGAACGCTCCAGCCGTCCATCCCCGGCAGGCCGATGTCCAAGATGACGAGGTCGGGCCTGGACGAGTGCAGCATCCTCAGGCCGGCGTGACCGTCTGCCGAGAGCATGACCTGATAGCCGGCCCTTTCGAGCAGTGCGACGACCGCGCGTGCGATATCGGGCTCGTCCTCGATGACGAGGATCTTCGAGCCGCCGAGGAGCCGAGGGTTCCTCACCGCGCCTCGGCCTGGACCGGAGGCACCAGCGGCAACGTCACCGTGAACGTCGTGCCCGAGCCTTCACGGCTGAACACTGAGATCGTGCCACCGTGCAGCTCCACGATCGCCTTGACGACCGAGAGGCCGAGCCCGGAGCCAGGAGTCCCTTGCGCACGGGCGTTGGTCGCACGGAAGAAACGAGCGAAGAGGAGCTCCTGCTCCCTCGCGGGAATCCCGATGCCGTTGTCGGCCACAGCGACGAGCCAGCCGACGGCCGTGGGCTCCGTGCGCACTTCGATGCGGCCACCGGGGGGCGTGAACTTGACGGCGTTGGACAAGAGGTTGTCGATGAGCTGGCCCAGCCGACCGGCGTCTCCAGTCAGTGGGTGGCCGAGAGTCGCGCTCGTCACGAGGGCTATGCCGCGTTCGTCGGCTTGAGGCGAGATACCAAGAACGGCATCTGCGACGACTTTGGGCAGGTCGACAAGCGTCATCTCCGAGACAGGGCCCTGGGCCGAGTCGATCCTGTCCAGGAGCAGCAGATCCCCGACGAGGCGGAGCAGTCGCTTCGCATTCCGGCCGATGATCTCCAGGAACTCCTTCTGGTCGGCGACGGAGTCCCGGCCGAGCCCCTCAGCCAGCAGCTCGGTGAAGCTGACGATCGAAGTGAGTGGCGAGCGCAGCTCGTGGGACACGGCAGAGAGAAGCTCGGCCTTCACGGCATCGAGCTCCTGGAGTCGGCTGTTCTCTTCGTGCTGCGCGGCGACGAGGGCGGCCAGCTCGGTTTCGGCCTGAGCGCGCGCCGTCACGTCCCGGATGAGCCAGAGGTGCCCGCGGTACTCAGACTCCTGGAAGATCGGGACGTAATCGCGCTCGTAGCTTCGAGCGTCAGCGGCGGTGTAGCGCTCGCCTGTCACCGGACGGCGCTCGGCGATGATCGCGCGAGCCCGTTCGAACTCATCGTGCATGAAGCCTGCTCGGAACGCTCCGAGGACTTCTTCCATGCGCTCGCCGACCATGTTCTCGGCAGCACCCTTGAAGCCGATGAGGTCGGCGAATGCCTGGTTTGCGATGACGATGCGGCGGTGCTCGTCCTCGAGGAGCGCCGCATCGGGGAAGTTCGAGATCAGCGTCGTCAAGCGGCGCGTCGCCTGCTCGAGCTCGATCCGGACCTGCCGGCGCTCGGTGACATCGCGCGAGTGCAGCACCACACCGCGCACGACCGGGTCGGACACGAGGTTGTCGGCCATCGTCTCGAGATAGCGCCAGGCTCCATCCGGCGCCCGCACCCGAGCCTCGAACGAGTCGGGCGCGTCGCTGGATCCCGACAGCACGTCGAAGAACCATTCGGTGGCGCCCTCGCGGTCCTCAGGGTGGAGCAGCTCCAAGATCCCGTTGACTGGGTCGAAATCGGTCCTGTAGCCGAGAAGCCGCCACGCCTCGGCGCTCGAGTACCGCCACCTTCCCCGTTCGTCGACGACCGTGACGATCTCTCTCGACTTGTCGAGCAGCGATTCGAGCAGGCGGGCACTCGCCAGCCCTGAGGCGCCCTCCGCGACATCACCCGCGTACGCGGTGACGTAGCCGACGAAGCTCTGCACCTTCCCGGACCGGTCCACGAGGGGGATTGCCTGACCGTCGAACGACTTGGCAGGCCGGTCCGGGGCGATGATCCGAAGGATGATCTGGCGGCTTGCCCGCTCTGTCGTGTTCCGCCACGTCTCGGTTACCTTGAGCAGATCCTCGGGGTGAATGGAGAGTCGCGAGTTGGCCTGATCCTGTTGGGTGACGTCCATCGCCTCACAGATCCGCTGGCTCGCGTACCAGAGGCGCCCGTTCGTGTCCGCCGCGAAGATGCCGATTGGAAGGAGAGCCGACAGCGCGCCCAGGGTCCTTCTGACCACCGCCTCGTCAGGCGCGGCCACGACACCTCCTGCCTTTGGGAGCACAGGCGGATTGTACTGGGAACCGCGGTGTTCTATCGGTTAAGGACCAGTTCAGGGCCTCGGTTCATCCTATGGGCTGGGGACGGCGCAGGCTTCCGAGCGCGCCGTCTGGGTCGGTTCGGGAAGGGCGACCAGGGCCGGGGATGTCGATGGTGAGTACAGCTTCGCTATTTCTGGCGAGATCGTGACCGACGAGAACGCGGATATGGTCGGCGTGCCCGCCGCGGCTGCCTTCAAGAAGGCGGCCGTGACCTTCTCGACGGTCGGTGCGGCGGGGCCTTGGCCGACGTACGGCGAGAAGTGGTGCGCTCCGATGAGCTTCAAGAAGAAGCCGCCACCGGCGTCGTGGAAGAGCGTGCCGGCCTCCTGGGGCAGGTTGCAGCTGTCGACCGCGCTCTGGATGAAGAGCATCGGCGGCGGGCCCGCGGGCGGCGCGTAGGTACCGGACAGCTCCGATCCCGACAGGATCACGACGCCGAAGGGTCGGGCCGGCATCGCTTGGTATATGGGCGCGAACGTTGCCTGGTAGACGAGAGCTGCAACGGCCTGAGCGCCGTCCGAGTGACCGGCAAGGGCGATCTTGCCGGACTCCGCGAGGCCCTTCAGCCAGGAGGCTCCGCTCGATGCGGCGCCGCTCGCCCCGGACTCAACCTTCCCAACGACGTAGGCGATGTCGTAGGGCTCGTTGATGACGTCGGACTCTGCGATCTCGCTCTGCTCGAGCGTGGGATGGCCGAGGGAGCTGAGCTCGTTCGCGTTCTCGTCGGGGAAACGTGGCGCCACCACGACGAAGCCGGCCTTGACCCACGAGGCCAGCAGCGACGTATATGTGGCAGGCAAGGTGTCAAATCCATGGGCGAAGACGATGACCGGGAAGGGACCGCCGCCGTAGTCCGGTCTCTCCCCGGTGGTCGGAGCGGTCGCGGAGCCGCCGATCGAGGGGTACCAGATCTCGGTGAGCAGCGTCCGGGGACCGGCACTTCCACCTGGAGCGGGGTTGACCACGAGTCCGGCACCTTTGATCGTGTCGGTCCACGTGACGGTCCGCAAGCCGATCCCGAGACTTGGCGCTTGCGTCGTCGCGGTCGTGGCCGTCGTCGTCGTCGAGTGCTGAGCCGTGTTCTTCTTCTGCGTGGTCCTGCCGCCGATCAGCACCAGGATCCCGACGATCAGTGCCGCCAGGATGAGGACCACCGACGCGGCGGCAAGGCGTCGGCGACGGTACACAGCCGGGGCGAGGCGAAGGGTTGGTTGCCGTCGCGCGGGCGGCCGTCGCGTGGATCCGTGGGCGCCGCTCACCGGCCGAATCTACCGGTTCGAGGGCGCCTCTGTGGGCTGGCTGGCGACCACCCGGGGAACCGCCGGGCGCCGTACCGCCGTTTCGTGAATGCTTCAGTAGCCGCCGCCCGACGTTGCTTGCGTGGTCGAAGAGGAAGATGTCGAACCGCCGCCGAGGATGACGACCTGGAACCCTGCCACGCCCTGGCCGGTCGTATGACCCGGGGTGTCACTGGCGAAGGTGTAGAGCGGCTTTCCCTTGTAGGTGACCTGGACTCCGCCGCCGGGACGCTTGATGGTGCCGAGCCCGGTCACGCCCGAGCCGCCCGTCGGCGTCCCTGATCCCGTGTAGAGCAGCGGAGGCCATGCCTGCGCGCACGAGCCTGTGCAGGCGATCTTGGTGGGGGTGTCGGCCGTGTAGTAATAGAGCGTGAGGTCCGTCTTGGTGACGAGAATCGTGCCGAGCGAGCTGTGCGACATGTTGACGATCGCTGTGAGGCTCCCGCCGCCGGCAGCGGTCGATGTCGTCGTCTGCGTGGACGATCCGCACGCGGCGGCGCCGATCCCGATCGCCAGGATTCCCGCCAGAGGGACCAGTCGTCTTGGCGCAAGACGCCGACGGCGCAACGTCACTCTTCGGCTCTGTCCATCAGGTTGCTCTCTTCCAGCCATCATTGACCTCCGGCCTTGTCTCGGTCCTGTCGCAGGATGGTACGTGAGCCGCGACCTCCCGGATTGGCACGCCTGCCCGTGGCCATCTGCCATCGACCGGCGGCCGATCGCCGCAGGTCGGCAATCCGGGCGACGATTCCAGCCGTATCCCCAGTGATGCGACGGACGCGCGAGCCTTCGGACGGAGCCTCCGACGAAGCCCTCCTCGCCGGCATGGCGCACGGCGACGAGAAGGCAGGGCTGGAGTTCGTGAGGAGATATCAGCGGCGGGTGTTCGGGTTGGCGTTGAGCATGCTGGGAGACGCGGCCCTTGCCGAGGACGTCGCGCAGGAAGCTCTCGTGCGAGCCTGGCGGCACGCACCCGTCTACGACCCCCGCCGCGGCGCGGTCTCGACCTGGGTGCTGACGATCGGCCGCAACTTGACCATCGACGCGCTGCGGATGCGGCGCGCCGTGCCGACCGATCCTGACGATCTGATCGGACTCGGCCTCTTGAGCAACGAGCCGTCGCCGGACGCTGCCGCCGTGAGCTCTGACGCCGCCCACAGTCTTCGGCTGGCCCTCGCCGGGCTGCGGGCCGAGCAGCGCCGTGCGCTGGTGCTCGCTTACTTCTACGGGATGACCGCTGCCGAGGTCGGCGAGGCGGAACAGATCCCGCTCGGCACCGCCAAGACGCGGATCAGGGCCGGCCTCAAGCACCTGCGTGAAACGATGACGAGCGAAGGGAGCCATCGATGAGCGATGACGACATCGGCTCCCGGCTGGAGTGCGATCGATACGCCGACGACCTCCCGGAGCTAGCGCTTGGGATCTTGACGGGAAGAGAACGAGCTCAGGCGCTGGCGCATGTCGAAGGATGCCCATCCTGCCACGCCGAGATGGAGCAGCTCTCGCTTGCAGCCGACTCGCTCCTCGAGGTCGTGCCCGGTGTCGAGCCACCGCTTGGTTTCGAGGTGAGGCTCATGGAGCGGCTCGGTATGGCCAGCGGCCTTCGCGAACGCGTCCGCCGCCAGCTGCGTCTCCGGCAGTTCTCCGTGGTGATGGCTTGCGTGCTGTTGCTTGCCGTCGGCCTCGGCGTGGGCGCAGGGTGGCTCGTGCGCGGTGGCCAGAACCCGACGACCGGCCGATCCGCGTTCGGCACCGGGCGCGGCGGAAGCATCGAAACGGAGTCCCTCCTCCACGCAGGCCGCACGCTTGGGAACGTCACCCTTTATTCCGGGCGGACTGCGTGGCTGTTCATGACCGTCGACGACGGGTCCTGGTCCGGCAAGGCAACCTGCGAGGCACGCCTGGTTGACGGGAAGGTCCTTCAACTCGGGACGTTCTGGCTGGACAACGGGTATGGAGCCTGGGGTGTCACACTTCCGGCTGGGACTGGACACATCCTGACTGCGTCGGTCGTGACCGACGGAGGCGTGCTCGCGAGCGCCCGCTTCGGTTCCGGCGCGACAGCATCGGCGACGATGATGCCGAAGCCCCAAGCCGCGACCTCCGGCCTGGGCTGGATGGCACGCTGAATCAAAGCCGGCCGGACATCGGCCTCGGCCCGGCCTCGGCCCGCGGAGCCGGCCCGGCCTCGGCCCGGCCGGCTCTGCGGGGCCGGTGGCGCCGCCTGGCCACCGTACAAGACGCTGCAAGTAGGGTAAGCAGCATGGCCCCAGGGCAAGACGATCCCCACTCCGAGCCGCTCCCCGGCGCGGTGGTCAAGCAGCACGCGCTCGAGGACTTCGCCACCTACATCAATCCCCAGAAGGTGCGCGTGCTGAGGGCGGCAGGGCTGGACGTGATCGAGGCCGAACGCTCCGGGGCGTGGGTGTCCGATGTCGAGGGGCGCCGTTTCCTGGACTGCTTCACGTCCGCGGGATCGTTCAACGTGGGTCGCCGCCATCCGCGAGTCGTGCGGGCGGCCCACGACGCCATCGACCGGCTGGACCACGGCAACTTCCTGCTCTGCTCCCGGGAGAAGGCCCAGCTCGCTCGCAAGCTTGCCGAGATCACGCCCGAGGGTCTCACCTGCACGATGTTCGGCACGGGCGGAGGCGAGTCGGTCGACTTCGCTCTCAAGCTCGCCCGGGGTGCAACGGGGCGCCCAAAGATCATCTCGACGCTGAACGGCTATCACGGCCACACCGGCTTCGCGTTGTCGGCTGCCGGGCGCGAAGCCTTCAGGAAGCCGTTCGAGCCACTGATGCCGGGGTTCGTCCGCGTGCCGTTCGGGGACCCTGAAGCGGTGCGGGCCGCCCTGGACGAAGAAACGGCGGCCGTCATCCTCGAGCCCGTCCAGGGCGAGGGCGGCATCGTCGTCTCGCCACCCGGGTACCTGCAGGCGGTGCGCACAGCCTGCGACGAAGCCGGTGCACTCCTGATCCTGGACGAGATCCAGACCGGCTTCGGCCGCACCGGCCGTTGGTGGGCGAGCGAGCACTTCGGAATCGTGCCGGACATCATGACGATGGCGAAGTCGCTCGGCGGGTCGCTCGTCCCGATCTCGGCCACGATCTACACCGAGTCCCTGCGCGAGTTCCTGATCCCGAACCCGTTCATCCACCTGTCCACCTTCGGCGGTTCGGACGTCGCATGCGCGGTCGCGCTCGAGGTGATCGCCGTGATGGAGGACGAAGGGATCGTCGAGAACGCGGCGATCATGGGCGGGCGCTTGCACGCGGGACTTCAACGGTTGGCGTCGCTCCACTCCGATGTCGTCCGCGAGGTGCGCGGGCTCGGCCTCATGGCGGGCCTCGAGTATGCGGACGACTCGATGGGCCCTCGGATGTCGTTTCATCTCGGCCGTCACGGCGTGCTCGCGATCTACAGCGGCAACCAGCCGTCGGTGATGCGTCTCATGCCCTCTCTCGTAGTGGGCGAGAGCGAGATCGACTTCCTGCTCGAGGCGCTTGAAGCCGCAATCTCCGATCTGGTCGAGGGACGCGGACCGGAGGAGACCTCGACGGGCCGAGCGCCGCGCCGGCCGGCCCGCGTCGCGGACGCCGTCACCCGCTAGGACGGGCTGCGTGGCCACCTGGGCGGAGCTCGAGGAGGCGCTTGCCGACTACACCGTGACCTGCAACTGCAACGAACGGCTCCGCAAGATGCAGCGGGACTGGTCGCGGACGCTGCATTTCGTTTGCGCCGATACGGGAGACCGCTTCTCGATGGTGGTCGACCGTGGGGAGATCGTCCGCTCGGCCATCGGGCACGAGGGAGTTCCCGACATCGTGGTCACGACATCGTCGGAGACCTTCTGCGACATGTTCTGGGGCGATCTCAACCCGGTGCAGAAGTACCTGCGGGGCGAGATCAAGGTGCAAGGATCGCAGGAGGACGTCATGCGCCTCGATGCGATCAGTTATGTCATCTGGCCTGACGTGTGATGGACGCGGCCGGGACGCCGGAGGCGAGCCGGGCCACCGTGTTGCGTCGTTCAGTCGGGACGGTGACGGCCTCGGCGACCTCCGCTGGACTCGCGTTTGCCGCCATCGACTTCCTCGGCGTCGTCTCGGTCGCGACCTACGCAGAGGGGGCGAGCGCCTGGCTCGCATTGCTCGTTGCCGGAGGGCTCGTCCTGCTCGTCTCCGGAATCTTCGCGGAGCTCAACGGCCTGTATCCGACTGCGGCCGGCATCCGCCTGTACCTGGACCGGGCCATCGGTACCCGGACGGCGCTGACGGTCACCTTCACCTACATGACCACGGTCGTGCTCGTCATCGCTGCCGACGCGTTCCTCATCGGGGCTGCCGTGCGCCACGCGCTCGGCGAGCCGCCGGCGCTCGCCTATCTCTGGATCGTCGTGCTGCTCGCCATCGCGGCGGGGGCCAACCTCTACGGCGTGCGTCTTGCAGGATGGACGCAGACGATCGTCACCTATACGGTGCTCGCGTCAACCTCGGCATTGTCGCTTGTTGCGATCTTCCACGTCGGCGGGGCATTCCAAAAGCCGCTGGCATTGTTCGGCCGTGGTGGGCTGAACGGCGTGCGGGCGATCGCCTTCGCCCTGTTCCTGTACGCGGCTTTCGAATGGGTGACCACAACCGCCGAGGAGGCTCGCAAGCCTCGGGTGATCACGCGGGCGCTGTTCATCGCCCCCGGCCTCGTGTTCGTCGCGGGGAGCCTGTTCGCGCTCGGGCTCGCACACCTGGTTCCGTTCGGCTCTTCGCACGGGAGCGCGTTTCCCCAGCTCCTTCTCGGGAAGGCGGCGCTCGGCACGGTCGGCGAGCTGTGGATGCTCGCCGCGACCGTGCTCACTGCGCTCAACACCTTCAATGGCGGTTTCCTCGTCGCGTCGAGGTTCATCTACGCGGCCGCCCGAGAGCACAATCTCCCCCGCCAGTTCGCGCACCTCAACCTCCACGCCGTGCCGTGGCTCGCGGTCGTCTCGCTGGCCACCGTGTCGGCTGTCGTCGCGGCAGTCGTGTTCGCAACCCGCGAATGGCTGCTCCTCGTGGCGGTCGGCGCGACGATCGAGGCTGGTATCTATGCCGTCGCGGCGCTCTGCCTCCTGGTGCTCCGACGGAGAGAGAGCCGCGAGCGGCCGTTCCGGCTGGTTGCGGGGCGGCCGCTGGCAAGCCTCGCCGTGGTGCTCTTCGCGCTGCTCGCGGTCGCAACGGGATTCTCCGACCCGAAGAACTCCAATCGGTTCTCGGTCGTCCCCGTCGCCGTGATCGGCGTGCTCGCCGTCGCTTCAGCGGCCTACGTGAAGGTCGCGGTACCGAGGCTGCAGGCGGCCGCAGCGGCCCGGGCGGCTGCAGCCGCTCGGCCCAGGCGACGGCCGCAACGAGTGGAATCGGCTGAGGCCGTCGCGCCATGGGGAACACCCGAGTCGCCCGGACGACCCAGCGAAACGGGCCCTCCCGACTAAACGTCCCGCGCCCGCTGAAGCCGTCTCAGTCGAGCTCGTCGTCGACGGTCTCGGGGTCGTCGAGCAGGACGCCCGCTTCGATGGCCTCGACGACGTCGAGCGGGAGCTGGTCCTCTTCCTGCTCGTCGTCGTAGTCGATCTCGCTGTCGAGTGACACCGCGTCGGCGGCATCGGGCGCGACGAAGGGGTCGGGCTTCTCAGCCACCGGGCCGTCGTCGTACACATCGCTCATGAGGACATCCTGGCAGATTCGAATGCCGCGGGCGCAAGGCGCCCGCGGGCATTCGAGACATCGCCGAGATCTCCAGGCGATTTGCCCTACTTGGTTGCGTCAGGCCGGCTTGCCGGTTCCGATCTTGCTCGGCGCCTGCTTCGCCTTCTTGGCCGCGCGCTTTTCTTTCAGCGATTTCCCGGGCTTCTTGCCCGAGGACTTCTGTGGCGACTTGTTAGCCACGTCGAGCTCCTTTACCTGTGGTCGTCATCCGAGGCCTTGCAGCTGCGGACGTAGGACTTCAGATTGCCCGGACGCTGCTGGCCTGCATGCCCTTCTTGCCCTGGGTGACTTCAAACTCGACCCGCTGGCCTTCGAGCAACTCGCGGTAGCCCTGCGCCTGAATCTCCGACTGGTGAACAAAGAGGTCCTCGCCGCCGCCGTCGGGTGCAATAAACCCGAAACCTTTGGTGGCGTTGAACCACTTCACTGTACCTACTGCCATCACTGGAACTCCTCTTGCTCCACGCACGATTAGGGCGGGAGTCCAAGATGGATACCAGCACAGCACTCAGCCTGCGTGGTGGCGACTGGTGCATGAGCAGGATACCCGGTTCTCGGTCCCGCCGTACCACGGGGTTCCTCGGCCGCTACCAGTCCTTCGGCATGCGCACATGGCTCCGGTCCAGTTCAGCGACCGAGGCGCAACCGAGCAGGCGCAAGGTGCGATCGAGGTCCTCCCGAAAGATGCCGAGAACGCGCTCGACGCCTGGCTGACCCGCGGCTGCGAGGCCATACGCCCACGGCCGGCCGATCATGGCGGCACGAGCGCCGATCGCGACCGCCTTCACCACGTCGGCGCCGCGCCGAAAGCCGCCGTCGACGAGCACGTCGACTTGAGTGCCGACGGCATCCGCGACCTCGACAAGAGCGGGAAGCGTCGCGGGAATGCTGTCGAGCTGTCTCCCACCGTGATTCGAGACGATGATCGCGTCGGCACCGCTGTCGACCGCACGCCGGGCGTCGTCGCCGGTGACGATGCCCTTGGCGAGGAGCGGGCCGTGCCACTGATCGCGAAGCCACTTGAAGTCCTCCCACGTGGGCGGCGACGCGATCCAGTGGAACAACGCGTCGTCGGTCGACATCGGCTGAGTGTCGCTACAGAGCGAGGCCGCGTTGACGAGGGTGAGCTGGAAGCGATCGCGAGCTGCGTCCGCGAGCCACAACGGCCGAACGGCGACCTGTGGCGCCATCTTCGTCATGGTCCGACGGTCGAGCTTGAGAGGCGGGCTCAGGCCGTGCCGCTGGTCGCGCTCACGGTTGCCCGGGATCTGGGTGTCAAGCGTCACGGCAAGGCCGCTGAAGCCCGCGTTCTGCGCCCGGGCGACGAGTTGCTCGGCTCCCTGACGGCCTCCGAGGAAGTAGAGCTGGAACCAGGCCGGCTGCGTCGCTGCGGCCATGACCTCGGCCATCGTGTGGCCCGACATCGAGCTGAGCGAAAAGATCGTGCCCGCCTTGCCAGCGGCCCTGACGCCCGCGACGTCGCCCAGTGGGTCCATCATCCGAGTAAAACCGACCGGGCTGAGCAGGATCGGCATCGCGATCTCGTGACCGAGGACCGTCGTCGTGAGCTCCGGTGCGGGCACGCCCTTGGTGATGCCCACCCGGGGCCGGAACTGAACGGCTTCGATCGACGCCCGGTTTGCCTCCATCGTGGACTCGGCGCCGGCACCGCCGTCGATGTAGTCGAAGACCGCGCGCGGCACTCTGCGAAAGGCGAGCCGGCGCGCATCGGCCACCGTCGCAATGCGAGCCGCTGCCCGCTCCTGCGCGACCTGGTGGTAGTGGTCCCAGCGTGAGGTCGTCATCAGGCCAACAGTACGCCCCGTCGCAATCATGACGAATGCCCTGGTCGTGGGGGTGTGATCGCCGGGGTCGGCACCGCAGAGTCGCTGAGAGGTACCGGGGAGTATTCGAAAAGTTGCTTGAACTTGCCTCGCGAAAACATAGCGAGCGCTCGCTATGTTTCTCGTAGGCAAGTTCGCGCCGAAGAGAGAATGTCCCGGCGGCGAGCGCCCGTGTCCCGACCGCCCGTGTCCCGATCGCCCGCGTCCCGACCGCCCGTGTCCCGACCGCCCGCGTCCCGATCGCCCGTGTCCCGATCGCCCGCGTCCCGACCGCCCGTGTCCCGATCGCCCGCGTCCCGATCGCCCGCGTCCCGATCGCCCGCGTCCCGACCGCCCGTGTCCCGATCGCCCGCGTCCCGATCGCGACCGCCCGTGCCCCGACGCCGGCCTGGGGTCCGACACCGGCCTGCGGCAGAGGCCCCTTTTGGTTGTGCATTTCGGGAGCGAGTGATAACCGATTGACAAGTAACGGTTAGTTTTGGTAGAGTTTTGGTTGAACCGATAGGCCCGCTATGGCCGCGAACGTCCGGAGGAGGCCTCCCTTGAGCGCCGATCTGATCGCCTTTGCCTCCAAGAGCGACATGCTCGCCAAGTCGAAGGAGTTCTGGAACCCGGACAAGACCCAGTTCTGGATCGACTCCGGTGTGCCGCTGGTGATCGACCGGCGGGAGGAGTACTTCATCTACGACGTCTCGGGGAAGCGTCTCATCGACGTCCACCTGAACGGCGGGACCTACAACCTCGGTCATCGCAACACCGAGGTGGTGCAGGCCGTCACGGCAGCGATGCAGCACTTCGACATCGGGAACCATCACTTCCCCTCGCTCGCGCGGACGGCACTCGCGGAGGCGCTCGTCGAGTCCGCTCCTCCCAACATCACCAAGGTCATCTACGGCAGCGGGGGCGGCGAAGCGATCGACATCGCCCTCAAGACGGCGCGCCACACCACTCAGAAGCGGAAGATCGTCTCGATCGTGAAGGCGTACCACGGCCACACGGGATTGGCCGTGGCGACGGGCGACGACAGGTTCGCGGCGTTGTTCCTGGCGGATCGTCCCGAGGAGTTCCCTCACGTTCCGTTCAACGACCTGGCCGCGATGGAAGGCGCCCTGCGCGGTCGAGACGTGGCGGCGGTGATCATGGAGACCATCCCGGCGACGTACGGTTTCCCCTTGCCGAACCCGGGCTACCTCGAGGGCGTGAAGCAGCTGTGCGAGCAGTACGGCGCCCTCTACATCGCCGACGAGGTGCAGACCGGGCTCATGCGCACCGGGGAGCTTTGGGCGATCAGCAAGCACGGCATCGAGCCCGACATCCTCGTGACCGGCAAGGGGATCTCGGGCGGCCTCTATCCGATCTCGGCAGTGCTCGTCAGCGAGGCCGCCGCCGGCTGGCTGAGCGAGGACGGCTTCGGCCACATCTCCACGTTCGGCGGCGCCGAGCTCGGGTGCGTCGCGGCGCTGAAGACCCTGGAGATCACGTGCCGACCCGAGACTCGGTCGATGGTCCACTACGTCTCGGACCTCATCGGTCGCGGCCTGCGTGCGATCCAGTCCGCCTATCCCGAATGGTTGATCGGCATCCGCCAGAACGGCCTCGTGATGGGACTCGAGTTCGCGCACCCGCAGGGTGCCAAGTACGTCATGAAGCATCTGTACGACACGGGAGTCTGGGCGATCTTCTCGACGCTCGACCCGCGGGTGCTTCAGTTCAAGCCCGGCATCCTCATGACGCCGGACCTTTCCGAGGAGCTGCTGGGGCGCACCGAGGTCGCGATCGGCAAGGCGTGGCAGGAAGTTCGCCGGGGCGGAAAGGTCGGAGCATGACCGCGATCGAAGTCGATCTACTCACCGAGCCCGCAGGCGTGCCCCGCGCCCGCGCCATGCTGCAACGTGCCCAATGGGCGGCTCTCGCGTTCTCGCGTTACGACAAGGACAGTGTCGACCGCATCGTCTCGGCCGCAGCGCGAGCCGGGGCAGCCAAGGCCCGCGAATACGCGGAGTGGGCGGTGAGCGAGACCGGTTACGGGGTCGTCGAGCACAAGGTGCTCAAGAACGTCAGCTGCAGCACGGGCATTGTCGAGGCCTATCGGGACGATGATTACGTTTCGCCTCGCTTCGATCCGATGGCGAAGATCCTCGAGATCCCCCGCCCGGCGGGCGTCGTGCTCGCTCTTACACCTTCTACGAACCCGGTCGCGACCGTGTTCTTCAAGTCGTTGCTGTGCCTCATGACGCGCAGCGTCGTGATCGTGAGCCCCCATCCGGTGGCCAAAGGCGTCTGTGCCGACGCGGCTCGCACGTTGGCAGAGGCGGCCGTCGAGGCCGGAGCGCCCGAAGGTGTGATTCAGGTTGTCGAGGAGCCGTCGGTGCCGCTCATCAACGCGCTCATGACCGACGAGCGCACCGACGTCATCGTCGCCACGGGCGGCACGGCCGTAGTCCGAAGCGCGTACAGCTCCGGCAACCCAGCCATCGGAGTGGGGCCCGGGAACGTTCCCGTGCTGGTCGACGAGACGGCCGACCTTGCTCTGGCAGCCAAACGCATCGTGGACTCGAAGAGCTTCGACAACTCGATACTCTGCACGAACGAGTCGGTGCTGATCTGCGAGCAGGCCGTCATCGAGAACCTGCTCCGGCACCTGCACCGCGAGGGCGCCTACCTGCTCGCAGACGACGAGCGGGATCGAGTTCGTGAGCTGCTCTTCCCGAACGGCTCCTTCGACTTGCGGTTCGTCGGCAAGGACGCCTCGTTCATCGCCGGCGAGGCGGGCATCCGGGTGGGCGGCAACACGCGGATCCTGCTCGCGCCGTTCGACCTGGTCGTGCCCGAGGAGCCGCTGGCTCACGAGAAGCTCTGCCCGGTCCTCGGCCTGGTCGCCGTGCCGAACGTGCATCGCGGCATCGACGCCGCCAGGGCAGTGCTGCGCATCACCGGCCCCGGGCACTCGGCTGCCATCCACAGCACGAACCCCAGGACGATCATGGACTACAGCGCCGCGGTTCGAGTGCTCCGAGTCGTGGTGAACGTCGGCAACAGCCTGGGCAGCTCAGGGATGGAGACGAACCTCGCGCCGACGATGACGATCGGCACGGGCTACTTCGGACGGTCCTCGGTTGCCGAGAACCTGCAGCCGAAACACCTCGCCCAGTGGACCCAGGTGGCCTACAACTCCAGCACTGATGAGCCTTTCGGGAACTTCGCCGGCCTCACTCCCTGGGAGCACCCGCACGGGCACATGCCTCCTTATCCGTACGCGTCGAACCTTGTCGCGCAGGACGGGGCGATTGGCATCGCCGCCCCGGCGAGCAGGCGCGCCGGGTTCGGCCCGAACAGCCGTGAGCCGATGACTCCTGAGGTGGAAGGACTCCGCGAGGAGATCCGCAGAATGGTCCTCGAAGAGCTCAGCCGGATCGTGAGGGGCTAGCGATGGCCGAGCTCCGCTCCTTCATCTTTCTCGACCGCCTCCAGCCGCAGACGATGTGCTACCTCGGCACCTGGATCCGCGGCAGCCTGCCCCGGAGCGACGTCGCAGCCCAGATCATCGAGATCGCGCCGGGCCTCGATATCGAGCCCCTCACCGATGTCGCTCTCAAGCACGCAGAGGTCCGTGCCGGGATCCTCGTGGTTGAACGCCAATTCGGCTACCTCGAGATCCACGGCAGCACCGACGAGGTGCGCGCAGCCGCCGCGGCCGTGCTCGAGGCGTTGGGAGCGACCGCTCGGGACGCGACCCAGCCCCAGATCCTCGCGTCGAAGACCATCACGATGCTCGACGCCCAGCACGCCTTCCTGATCAACCGCAACAAGCTCGGCTCGATGGCACTTCCCGGCGAGTCGCTGTTCGTGCTCGAGATGCAGCCGGCGTCCTACGCGATCCTCGCTGCCAACGAGGCCGAGAAGGCCGCCCAGATCAAGGTCGTCGACTACCGCATGATCGGGGCCACCGGCCGCGTCTACCTGGCGGGACGCGAATCGGATGTCCGCCAGGCCGCGAGCGCTGCCGAGTCGGCCCTGAAGGGCCAGCAGTGACCGACCAGTCGCAGACGACAGAGGGGCTCCGGGCACTCGTGCGCGAGGCGCTCGGCGACCTGTTGCCCGAGCTCGCCAGGTCGCTTCCCGACAACCGAGGAGCCGGTTCGCTCACTGCTGCGCCTCTCACCCCTCGGACCGGGGCCGGGCTGTCCTCGTCCGTCGAGGTCGAGACGGTCATGTTGCGAACCGACGCGGACCTCGCTGCCTTCGTGACCCGCCTGCTGCACCTCTTCGAGAACCCGAAGCATCGGGAGGACTTGCGCGCTGGGCGGCTGCGTTTCCGTTTTGCGCCTGTCGCTGCACCGGGTTCGTTCCAACCCGTGCACCGCATCGAGAAGGGCGCGGTCACCGAGGCCGCGGTCCGCGAAGCCGCGCAGTCCGGCGCGAAGATCGTTCTTGGTCCGAATGCCGTCCTCACGCCGCTCGGCCGTGACCGGGCCCGGGCCGAGGGCGTCCAAGTGGAGAAGGAGCACTGATCACTCATGGTCACCGCGACGGTCGTCGGAAACGTATGGTCCACCCGCCGGTTGAAGGAGATCCCGAACGGCGCCTTCCTCGAGGTCCAACTCGAGGGAAGCGGTAACCGGCTCGTGGCCTTCGACGTACTCGGGAGCGGGATCGGAGAACGGGTGCTCGTCGCCCAGGGCTCGGTGGCCGCGGCCTGGTTCCCCGGCAAGGCGCCGCCGATCGACGCATTGATCGTCGGTTCCATCGACGTGGCTGCCGAGCAGGCCCCAAGCCGTGCCCGGGCCCAGAAGGGAGCTTGACGAAGCGCCCGGTGGGAGAACTCTTTCCGGGCAAGTCGGAGCCCTGACCGCCGGCTACCGGCGGGACGAGGTTCAAGCAGTCAGAGACACCACCATCAAGACAGGAGACCACACATGGCCAATAACGCGATCGGCATGATCGAGACCAAGGGGTATGTCGCCGCACTCGCGGCGGCGGACGCCATGGTGAAGGCGGCGAACGTGACCATCGTGAGCCGGGACGAGGTGGGCGACGGTCTCGTCGCCGTCACGATCGTCGGTGACGTCGGTGCCGTCAAGGCTGCCACCGAAGCGGGTGCGGAGACGGCCGGGAGTGTCGGCCAACTCATATCCGTGCACGTCATCCCCCGCCCGCACCCGGAGCTCAGCAAGCACTTCAAGGCCAGCGGGAGCGAATGACCGTGGCGACGTCAGCCGCGTCGCCTCCACCGAGCCCGGAGCTTCGGGTTTATCTGCTCGTCCGTGACCTTCAGCGTCAGTTCGCGGCCTACCTGGCGACGCCGACCCGGGCGCGCGGCTATCCGCCGTTCGAAGGCAACCACGCGCTCATCGTCGAAGTGGCGCCCGGGCTCGCGATCGAACGGGTTACCGATCTGGCCCTGCGCGCCGTTCCCAGCGTCGAGCCCGGAATCCTGTTCGTCGAGCGGCAGTTCGGCGTCCTGGAGATCCACGGGCCCGACTTGTCCGAGGTGGAACGCGCAGGGCAGGCGATCCTCGACGGCCTGCATGCCGACGCATCGGATCAGTTGCGGCCCCGCACGCTCTATTCGGACGTGATCGAGGACGTCACCGACCAACACGCGGTGATCATCAATAGGAACCGTCAGGCCTCGATGGTCCTGCCGGGCGAGACGCTGCTCGTGTACGAGATGACGCCGGCCTTGTTTGCCGCCGTGGCCGCGAACGAAGCGGAGCGTGCTGCGCCGGAGGTCACGCTCGTCGACGTGTCCATGATCGGCGTGGCTGGCAGGATCTATCTGAGCGGGCAGACTAGGGACGTGCTTCGCGCCCAAGAGCAGATCGCGACCGTGCTCGGTTCGGTGGAGGGGAGAGAGCACTGAGCCCGGACGACCGCGCGCCTGCTCACGACCTGTCCGCCGAGGGGGATGTCCTCGAGCGGGTCACGTCGGTCGCCCGGCTGGCTGTCGGGCGCTACGACGTCCATCCCGACGCGACTGTCGAGCTGCTGAACGTCTCGGAGAACGCCACCTACCGGGTCGAAGACCCACAGGAGGGTCCGAAGGCCCTGCGCGTGCACAGGCTCGGCTACCACACGCGCGAGGAGATCACGTCTGAGCTGGCCTGGATGGACGCGCTCCGTGCCGAGGCCGGGGTGCGCACGCCGAAGGTCGTGCCCGCCGCCAACGGCGACCGGGTGGTCGCCTTGACCGATGCGGGAACGGGCGAGGAACGCTACTGCGTGATGTTCGAATTTCTTCCCGGCGTCGAGCCTCTCGAACAGGACGTCGAGAGCTTCGAGGCGCTGGGCGAGCTGACCGCCCGCATGCACGACCACGCCCGACAGTGGACCCGACCGAGCGGCTTTGAACGGTTCCACTGGAACTACGACGCCGCCTTCGGTTCCGAAGCGCGCTGGGGGCGGTGGCAGGGCGGCGTCGGTGTCGGGCCCGAGGAGCGTGAGGTGCTCGGGCAACTCGACGAGACCCTGAGGCGCCGGCTCTCGGCCTATGGCACCGGTCCCGAGCGGTACGGCCTCGTTCACGCGGACACGCGCCTCGCCAACCTCCTCGTCGACGACGGGTCCGTCAGCGTGATCGACTTCGACGACTGCGGGTTCAGCTGGTACCTCTACGATCTCGGCACGACCGTGAGCTTCTTCGAGCACCGCCCTCAGGTGCCCGAGCTCGTGGACAGCTGGCTGCGTGGCTACCGCAGACTCGCGGAAATCTCTCCCGAGGACGAAGCCGAGATCTGGACGTTCATCCTGTTTCGCCGGCTCCTCCTGGTCGCCTGGATAGGTACCCACAGCGCCGTCGAGATTGCCCGTGAGCTCGGAGCGGGCTACACCGTTGACAGCTGCGACCTAGCCGAGAGCTACCTGAGCCGATTCGGCTGACGCACGACCACCGCGCCGGCGACGAGCCGGGCACCGGAGGCAACGAGCAAGGAGGCAAACAGTGTTCAAACCACTCGACGGTAGGAGCGTCGTCGTGACGGGCGGCACCCGTGGCATCGGGAAGGGGATTGCGCGGGTGTTCACGCGCGCCGGCACCCGCGTGCTCATCGTCGGGCGAGACGAGCAAGCCGCCCGGCACGTCGTGGAGGAGCTGTCGGCGGACGGCGAGGTCTCGTACGTGCTGGCCGACGTCGCCCAGCGCGCCGATTGCGAACGGATGGCCGCCGTGGCCGTCGACCGACACGGAGGGATCGACGTTCTTTGCGCGAACGCGGGCATCTTCCCGGCCCATCGCCTCGGCGAGATGACCGACGAGGCGATCGACGAGGTGATCGGAACGAACCTCAAGGGCTGCATCCTCTCCGTGCAGGCTTGCATGGCGGCGCTCGCCAGCTCCGGTCACGGTCGGGTCGTCCTCACGTCTTCGATCACCGGTCCGATCACCGGCTTTCCGGGCTGGGCCCACTACGGCGCGAGCAAAGCCGGACAGCTGGGATTCATGCGGACAGCCGCGATCGAGCTGGCCCGGAACGGCATCACGGTCAATGCCGTGCTGCCGGGCAACGTCGTGACCGAAGGGCTCGACGATCTCGGCGAGGGCTACATGGCCTCGATGACGGCGTCGGTCCCGCTGGGAAGGCTCGGCACAGTCGAGGACATCGGCTACGCCGCGTTGTTCCTTGCGACGGACGAGGCCGCTTACATCACGGGCCAGACGATCGTCGTCGACGGCGGACAGGTGCTGCCCGAGTCGCTCGAAGCGATGGAGGTCTCCTGAATCCCGTGACCTGCAGCGATGCGTCCGAAGAGCAGACAGGTAGCAGGTGACCGACTCCGCCCTCTCCTCCCCGCTCCCCTCCCCGCTGCCGGCCGGTGGTTCTGCGGGGATGCCCGACGTCGGGTCTGAGGTCCTCCCGACCGGGCCGAGCGCCGACGACGTGAGACATGCGCTGCTGGCCCGCATCGACGCTGGGGATCTGCGACCAGGGGAACGCCTTGGCTCCGAGCGAGATCTCGCGGCGTCGCTCGCCGTGAGCCGGTCGACACTTCGTCAAGCGCTCCGCGTCCTCGAAGACGAGAGTGTCGTCCGGCGAGTACCTGGCAGAGGCGGCGGGACCTTCGTCAGTCAGTCGAAGATCGAGCGGGACCTTTCCCGCATCGTCGGGCTACCCGCGATGCTTCGCTCCCAGGGTGTGACGGCCGGGACCAGGGTCGTGAAGGCAGGCCTCGGCGGAGCTGACGACGCGGTCGCTAGGGAGCTCGGCCTGGAGACCGGTGCGCTCGTCGTGAGCCTCGTGCGGATCAGGTTGGCCGACGGGAGCCCGATCTCGGTCGAGCACGCCACGCTCCCGGCCGACAGGTTCCCGGGCTTGCTGGAGCTTCCACTGGGCGGATCGGTCTATGAGCTGCTCGAGGAGCACTACGGGACGCGTCCAGGCGAGGCGGTGGAGCGCATCGAAGTCGTTCCTGCGTCGCCCGACGAGGCCGCGATCCTCGGCATCGCACCAGGGGCTCCCCTCCTTTCGATCACGCGGACCACGGTCGACGAAGACGGGAAGCCGATCGAGCACTCGCACGACCTGTTCCGAGCCGAGCGGACCCGTATCGTCGTGCGGACCCCTGGCCGGGGCGGGATCACCCGCGCCGCTCGCACGCCTGGGCGGGTCGTGGAGCTGCGTGCCCAAGGCGTGCCGCGAGCTTCGGCTGGCGGCGGAGCGGAGCAGGACCAACAGCACAAGCAGGCGAAAGAGGACAAGCAGGGCAAAGTGGACAAAGAGGGCAACGAGGGCAAGAGGGACGGGGACGACAGGGCCGGTGCGAAAGGTGACGAGACAGCCGAGGCCAGCGATCAGGAGATGCTCAGATGACACTTGACAGGCAAGGGGTGCCACTGACGGGGACCGCCGAAGCGGTCGGCCACTACGACGCCGCGGTGTCCGCGTTGTTGTACTTTCGGCCGGAAGTCGGGTCCCACGCGGCTCAGGCGCTCGAGGCCGAGCCGGACTTCCCGATGGGTCGCGCGCTCGCCGGTTATCTCGGTGTGCTCGGAACCGAGCCCGACGATGCTGCTCCGGCACGTGAGAGCCTTGCCAGCTGGCTTGACGACGCCGACCAGTCCCGCTTTCACGACCGGGAACGCCGTCACCTCGAGGCCGCCGTGTCGTGGCTGGACGGTGACATGCTCGGGTCCGGCGAGCTCTTGCAGCAGATCTCGGATCTGTACCCGCGCGACATCCTCGCGCTTGCCGTCGGTCACCAGATCGACTTCTTCACCGGCAATGCGACGAGCCTGCGCGACCGCGTCGGCGGCGTGCTGACTGCATGGTCGCAGGATGACGAGGATGAGTCTTTGGTGCTCGGGATGTTCGCGTTCGGCCTCGAGGAGGCGGGGCACTACGACCGGAGCGAGGACGTCGGGCGGGAGGCGGTCGAGCGCGACGCCAAGGACGTCTGGGGCATCCACGCCGTGGTTCACACGTTCGAGATGCAGGGCCGTTTCGGGGAGGGCCTCGGCTACTTCGACGATCGTGTGGCCGACTGGTCCACGGGCAACTTCTTCAACGTCCACAACTGGTGGCACTACTGCATCTACGCGCTCGAGGCCGGTCGGGCGGACATAGCACTCGCGATCTACGACCGAGTGCTGAACAACGACGATTCGGCAGGCCTCGCGATGGAGATGCTGGACGCCTCGTCACTGCTCTGGCGCCTGTACCTCGAAGGAGCCGACCAGTCGGCGAGATGGGCCGCGCTTGCCGACGCCTGGGATCCGAAGATGAAGACGGCCCACTACGCGTTCAACGACATGCACGCCGTGATGTCCTACGTGGGCGCAGGCCGCATCGACAAGGCCGATGCGCTGATCATCGCCCGCGACGCCTACATCCAGACCGCGCCGAGCACCGAGAGCAACGTCATGTTCACCCGCGAGGTCGGCCAGCCGGTTTGCCAGGCCATGGTCTCGTTCGGGAAAGGGCGATATGAAGAGGTTGTCGACCTGCTGCTCCCGATCCGGAGGCGCGTCAATCTCTTCGGCGGCAGCCACGCGCAACGCGATGCGGTGCAACGCACGCTGCTCGAAGCGGCGTTGCGCGCTCACAAGACCGACGTCGCCCGCGTGCTGCTCAGCGAACGAATCGGATTGAAGCCGACGAGCCCCTACAACTGGCTGGCAGAGGCCCGAGTGCTCGACGAGCTCGGATCGTCGGCGGCAGCCGCGGCGGCCGCCGCGCGGGCGACCGAGTTGCGAGAGGCAGCCAGCGCTCGTTTCGGGGCAGTGCAGTCGCCGAGCTAGCCGGGCCACTACCGGCTAGGCGGCAGTCAGCCGGCAGTCGGCCCTCTCAGCCGGCAGTCGGCCAGCGGGCTGGTAGTCGGCCGGGATTTCGTCTGGCGCCTGTGCAACCATGAAGCCCATGGTCGATCCGGGCAGCGAGCGAAGCATCGAGCCGGTCGAGCACGCCCCGGTCTACGGGCTGGTCGTCGAGCACATCCGCCGGGCCATTCACATCGGCACATTCGTGGCAGGAGACAAGTTGCCACCCGAGCGGGAGCTGGCCAAGCAGCTGAACGTGTCGCGAACGACCGTCCGCGAGGCGATACGCGTGCTGGAAGGCGAGGGCTACCTGGAAACCCGTCGCGGTGCGACGGGCGGCGTGCTCGTGCTCGATCGTGGCCAGGCCGAGGAGCGGCTCGCGCCCCTCATCAAGGCGCGACTCAGCGAGCTGGAGCAGATCATCGATTTTCGGCTCGCCGTGGAGTGCAGCGCGGCACGCCTCGCCGCGGTGCGCCGCAGCAACGAGGATGTCGAGCGCCTCGCCAGCGCCTATCGGATCATGGAGGACGGATGGGAGACGCGCCGATTCCGGGCGGCCGACTCAGCGTTCCACCTCGGTATCGCCGAAGCAGCCCGAAACCAATGGATGCGAAAGGCAATCGAGAACGCCCGCGTGGCGATCTGGGTTCCGGTCGACGTCATCACCGACAACGTCTTCCGTACGGCCCAACTGCACCACGGCCAGATCCTCGCCGCGATCCGTGACGGTGACCAGGACGCAGCCGAGCAGGCGGTGGCTGCCCACATCGAGTCGACGCGGGCCGACCTACACAAGATCGCTGCCGCGACAACCTGAGAGGTCCGCGGCGCGACAACCTGAGAGGTCCGCGGCGCGACAACCTGAGAGGTCCGCGCCCGCCGCGACCGGCCCACGCTGGCTGTTTGACAGCTCAAGCGATAGGTCCAAGAATCGGACCATCGCCACAGATCCGCAGGTCGAAGCCCTCTTGAACGAACTCATCGCGGCCGCACGGCCGTCGAGCATGACGCTCCCCCTGCCCGAGGGACGTCGCAACTTCAAGGAGCTGTTCGTCTCGATGGCCATGCCGGACGATTGGGGGACGACCGACGACCGGACGATTCCGGGCCCGAGCGGGCCGATTCCCGTCCGCGTCTTTCGGGCCGCGGAGCCAGGGCCGCAGCCGCGGCCGCTCGTCGCGTACTTCCACGGAGGCGGGTGGGTCTTCGGCGACCTTGACTCCTACGACTCGATGTGCCGCACGCTGGCCCGTGCCTCGGGATCGATCGTGGTCTGCGTGGACTACCGCCTCGCACCCGAGCATCCGTTCCCTGCCGGTTTCGAGGACTGCTTCGCCGTGACGCGCTGGCTCTCCTCGAACGGCGAGGAACTCGGAGGCGATCCTTCCCGCCTGGCGGTCGCCGGCGACAGCGCGGGCGGGAACCTCGCCGCCGCGACGGCCTTGAGGGCGCGCGACGAGGGAAACCCCGCGCTCGGTTTCGAGTTGCTGATGTACCCCGCGCTCGACCCCCGCATGGGCTCGGCGTCCTATGAGGAGAACGCGGAGGATCCGTTTTTGTCCAGGAACGAGATGGAGTGGTGCTGGCCGCGGTACCTGGGGTTCGCTGCAGGCGAGCCCGAGCCGTACGCAGCGCCGGCGCTCGCCTCGGACCTGTCCGGATTGGCGCCAGCCCTGGTCATCGTCGCGGGACATGATCCTCTGCGTGACGAGGCGCTGACGTACGCTGAGCGGCTCCGGGCTGCGGGGGTCCCCGTCGAGCTCAAGTTCTACGAGAGCATGGTCCACGGCTTCCTCTCTTTCACCCGAGGGCTCGATGGCGCGAGGAGGGCTCTGGAGGATGCCGGCCAGGTCCTCGGCCGGTCGCTAGCGTCGGCGGCCGGTTCCTGATGCGAAAGGTGGTCCCATGACCGACATCGGACGTCTCTCCGGCAAGGTGGCGGTCGTCACCGGCGCCGCGTCGGGCATCGGCCATGCGATCGCGAACCGGTTTCTCGACGAGGGCGCTCTCCTAGTGGGTGCCGACCGCGACGAGGCGGGGCTGGCCAAGAGCGGCCTCGCTGCGAATCCCCGGGCAAGGACGATCGTGGCCGAGGTGAGCAACCCAGCAGACGCCGAGGCGACGGTCGCCCTGGCGGTCGCAGAGTTCGGCTCGCTCGACATCCTCGTCAACAGCGCCGGGATCGTTCGTTACTCGGAGCTGTTCGATCTCTCCCTCGACGAGTGGGAAGAAGTGCAACGTGTGAACGTGACCGGCACCTTCCTCTTCAGTCAGGCAGCAGCTCGGGCGATGATCGCGCACCCGTCGCCTGACGGGACGACGAAGAGCGTGATCAACCTCGCCTCCATCGAGGCGATCGCGGTGCTCGCGAGCTCCGGTCACCCCCAGGTGCACTACAACGCCTCGAAGGGCGCGGTGCGGATGCTGACCAAGGCACTTGCGGTTGAGCTCGGGCGCTACGCGATACGCGTGAATTCCATCTGTCCCGGGGTGACCGAGACACCGCTCACGGCCACCGGCCTGGCCGACGCTTCGCGCCGCGAGTGGTTCATCAAGCAGATCCCCCTCGGTCGCCTCGGTCGCCCCGGCGACATCGCCGGCGTGGCGTTGTTCCTCGCGTCCGACGACGCCAGCTGGGTCACCGGCGCGGACATCGTGGTGGACGGCGGCTATCTCACCCAGTAGGGAGTCGAGGGGGCAGGCGATGAGCGCATCCGGGGAGAATTTCGGGCATCACGGTTCGGATCTCGACTCGATCTTCTCCACGTATCGCGAGTTGCGCGCGACGTGCCCGGTTGGGAGAAGTCAGCGTTACGGGGGATTCTGGTTCTTCACGCGCTACGACGACATCTGGGCGGCGGAGCAGAACCCGGGGGTGTTCTCGGTCGAACAGGGGATGCTCCTGCCGTCGCTCGGCAACGAGCGGCCTCTGATCCCCCTCGATATCGACCCACCCTCGCTCCAGCAGTACCGGCGGATGCTGCTGCCGGCCTTCGCGCCCGCCAGAATCGAACGACTCGAGCCATTCGTCCGCGACGTGGCCGGGAGCCTGATCGAGGGCTTTGCCGGTGAGGACGTGTTCGACGCCAGCCTGTCCTACGCCCGCATCCTGCCGCTGATCGTCTTCTCCGAGATGGCCGGCTTGCCGAGATCCGATTACGACTGCTTCCAGGAGTGGGTCGAGCGCACCATGTACGGTCGCACCGAGGATCCGGCCGATGCCGTCAGAGCCGCCAAGGAAGTCTGTGCCTACTTCCGCGAGCTGAGGCGGCGGCGTCTCGACGAGCCCGCGCGGGACGACCTCGTCGGGTGCTTGCTCTCGGGGCGCGTCGACGGCCGGCTGCTCAGTGAGGACGAGTTCGCGGACTACTGTTTCTTGTTGCTCGTCGCCGGCCTCGAAACCTCGGCGTGGTCGATTCGCTCGGCGCTCTGGCACCTCGCGCAGCACCCTCAGGATCGCCGACGGCTCGTGTCGCAGCCCGAGCTGATGGTGAAGGCGACCGAGGAGTTCCTCCGCTGCCTGGCACCCGTCCAGGGCATGGCGAGAACCTTGAAACGCGACGTCGAGGTTCGGGGCCAGTTGCTCGGTGCCGGCGACCGCGTGCTGTTGCTGCTGGGGTCGGGGAATCGTGACGAGGACGTCTTCACCGACGCTGACGACGTGGTCATCGACCGCGTCGACAATCCGCACCTCGCGTTTGGCATCGGGGCACATCGGTGCCTCGGCTCCAACCTCGGTCGCCGGGAGGTGCGCATCGGTCTGGAGGTGCTGCTCTCGCGCATTCCCGAGTTCGAGCTCGCCGACAGCGACGTGCCGTGGTGGGGCCTCGGCCCTTTGCCACTGCGGCGATGCGAAGGTGCGGGATCCCAACGCGGCGGCGCGGCCTCGACTCGCTCGGCGGCCACGACTCGCTCGGCGGCCTCGACTCGCTCGGCGGCCCCGACTCGCTCGGCGGCCCCGACTCGCTCGGCGGCCCCGACTCGCTCGGCGGCCCCGGCCGGCGGGGTCGTGTGATGAAGGTCTCGGTCGATCCCGAGCGCTGCCAGGGCCACAATCGTTGTCACGTGCTCGTGTCCGAGGTGTTCGACGTCGACGAGCTCGGCTTCGCTGTAGTCGTGACCGAGCACGTGCCCGATCACCTGGTCTCTCGCGCGCTTGAAGCCGTCCGCAACTGCCCAGAACGCGCGATCACGGCGGATCTCGAGCCATCCGACGACGCCGGCCAGCATCCCTGAACCGGCGCCGCCCCACCTCGGCCGGTCTCGATCCCTGAACCGCCGCCGCCCCACCTCGGGTCGCCCCACCTCGGGTCGCCTCACCTCGGCCGGCCCCGGTGTGCGGGCAGGCTCTCCACGGCCTTCCGGCCGTGACGCTGATGACTACGAGCCGGCCACGAGGTCGGCGACGAAGGCGGCGACCAACGCGTTGAACTCGTCGGCCTGCTCGTAGAAAGGGCAATGGCTGGAGGCGGCGACGACCTCGAAGCGGGCGCCGGGGATCTGGTCGGCGATCCACCTCCCGGCGGAGGGGTCATTGAGTTTCGGGTCCTCACCGAAGACGACCAGGGTCGGGAGTCTCAAGCTCGCGATCAGAGCCCGGTCGTCGCGCACCGTCTGGTCGAGCAGGATCGACCCGGCAATCGCCGGCGGGCACTTGAGCATCTCCTCCACCATCCACGAGCGAGTCCCGGCATCTGGCTCGTGCAGCATGAGGTCGACGAATTCTGCGGCCAGGGCGCCATGATCTGTCTGCAGCTCCTTGTTGGTGTGAGCGAGGTCCTCGGCGCTGAAAACGCCGTCGGGATAGTCGGGCCACTTGAAGTCCGACGCCCCCTGGTCGACGACGACGAGCCCGGTCAACTCGCGCTCACCGGCGAGCTTGAGGTACTCGTAGGCGACCATCGCACCCATTGACCAACCGAGCACCACCGGCCGCTCGATGCCGAGGGCCGCCGTGAGGGCGTGGACATCTGCCCCGTATTGCTCGACGGTATGGCCGCTCAGCACCTTCTCCGACTCCCCGTGCCCACGGTAGTCGGGGACGACGACTCGGTACTCTGACGCGAAGCGGTCGATCTGACGCTCGAAGAAACGACCGCTCATGGACCATCCGTGCAAGAGCAGCAGCACGTGTCCAGTGCCTTGATCCCGATAGCTGAGCTCGGCACCGTTGATCGTCATTCGGGGCATCAGAGGTCCTCTCGTCGGTCGGTGGCGGCTTGAGCCGGCTGTGACGGCGCGGAACCGTACACCGATTCGTAGGTGGCGACTGCGCTGGTGAAGCACTCGATCGGCGCTCTGACGATGCCGGCTCCGATCTGCCCGCCGTCGCGCCCCGCGAGCCCGACATCGAGCGCCGGCGTGATGCCGGTGCGGGCGACCCGGAAGACGTCGATCCCCGTCGGCGTGCCTCGATACCGCAGAAACGGGATCCGGTAGTCGGTGTGCTCACCGACCGTGATCTCGTACATCGCAAGGTTCAGCTCGATCATCGCCTGCGGCGAGCCGCCCTGGTAATTCTGCAGCGGGAACGCCGCCGCCTGGGCGAAGCCGCCGAGGCCGACGGTCTCGTTGATGATGGACTCGCCGCCGATCCAGTCGATGTCCTCGGGGCTGAACCCCTCGAACATCTTGGCTTGCACCTTCGGATAGGGGCCGAGCTCCCACCGGTCACCGAGGCCGCTGACGCGGATCGCCACGCCCCGGCAGTACAAGGCCATCGAGGTCACGACGCTCGAGGCTTCGATGCCGTGCGCCGGGTCTGCAGTCGCCTTGCTGCTCGCCATCGAGAGCCGCAGGAAGAAGTAGTCGCTCCCGGCCAGGTACTCGAGGGTCTGCTCGACGCGCTGGCGACCGGTTTCCGCGACGCCGAGGAGATGGGGGTACAGCTCGCGCTGGAACAACAACGTCGCGGCAGAGTTCCGGCTGTGCAGCTCGTCGCCCATGTGGAGGGCCCGGACCATGAGCGGCTTCAGGGAGATCCCACCGGATCTGCCGACGGCGTCGCGAAGCGTCGGCGCGACGACGTCCGCGAGGAAGTGCAGCTGGTCGCGCACGCCGTCGTCGTAGGCGCCGTAGTTGAGCCGCCTCCGCGACTCCCCTTCGTAGAAATTGCAAAACGCCAGGTTGCCGAACGCACGGTTCTCAACCACGAACACCGGCATCGACGCGGTGTAGATGCCCGCTACCGACCCGATGCAACCATGGTCCTGGCATGCCTCCACTCGGATCTCGCCGTTGGCGAGCTTTCGCTCGGCATCATCGGCGTCAGAAGCAAGACCTTCGTAGAGCGCTCCGAACACGATCGCCCTGCGCTGCCCGCCGATGTAGTCCTCCCACGCCAGCCGTGGTCCCGAGGCGAGGATGGTATTCGTGGTCATTCCGGGCACGACGTCACGTGCGGGCTGGACGTCGACCAGGACGGGATCGGCGCGGCACATCCGGTCGAACGCCTGGAGGTTGGCACGTTCGAGCATGTCGAGGCCCCCGCTCACCAGGCCCACACCCCTCCGTCGACTCGGATCACCGAGCCGGTGACGTACGAGGCGCGGCCGGACAGGAGGAATTCGACCACGTCGGCGACCTCGTCGATCTCTCCGAGCCTGCCGAGAGGGACCTGGGCAGCGAGCGCCTCCTCGCCTCCCGACATCGACGCCCAAGAAGGCGCCATCGGGACACGGATGTAGCCCGGGGCCACGGCGTTGACCCGGATCTGCCTGGGGGCGAGCTCGCAGGCGAGCACACGCGTCATGCCCTCGAGGCCCGCCTTGCTCGCCGAGTACATCGCCGTCCCTGCAAAGCGGCCGATCGACCCGACGATGCTCGAGATGTTGACGACGGCGGCCCCGGCGCCAAGGTGCGGCAATGCGGCGCGCGTGACCCGGCCCGCGCCCATCACGTTGACCGCAAACATGGCGTCGGCTTCGGCCTGGGGCATAGCGTCCGCACGCGCCTCGCGGAGGACGCCCGCACAGTTCACGATCCCGGTGAGCTTGCCCATCTGCGAGGCTGCCTGAACTGCCGCCTCGACGCTCTCGTCGGAGCGAACGTCCATGGGGTGATCCAGCACGTCTCCCGGCGAGGCCGGGGAGATCGCGCCCGGCCGGTCGGTCACGCCGATGTCGCCCGCCAGGACGGCGTAGCCCGCGCCGACGAGTCGGGTGCAGATCGCGCGGCCGATCCCTCCCGTGCCGCCTGTCACCAGCGCGACATCCGTCATCTGTTCGGACCCCCCTGTTCGATGTTGGCCGAGCGTGCTCTTCAACTGCAGGGCTGACCGCCCGTCGGCGATCCTCCCGGATAGCGGAGGGATCCCTCGTCTCCCGCGATCTCTGCCCGTTCCTTCCGGAGTGGCTCGCGCACTGGCGCAGCCCCGCTCTCGTCCTGTCTCACGACGAGGTGGATCAGGCCTCAGGCCATCTCCACGTACCGGCGGACCTCCCACTCCGAGACTTGCTGGCGGTACCTCTCGGCCTCGAATCGCTTCATGATCACGTAGTACCGAACGAAGTCCTCACCGAGCATCTCCTGCGCAATCTCGCTTTTCTCGAGGAGGTCAAGAGCCTCGTCCAACGACTGTGGCACAGACTCGAACTGCTTCGTATCGTACGCGTCGCCCTCGTAAGCATCGTGTGGGTCCAGCTTGTGCTCAAGACCATATAGCCCACCTGCCAGGCAAGCAGCAATCGCGACGTATGGGTTTGTGTCGGCACCTGGGAGTCGGTGCTCCACCCTTGAGACCGGGGCAGTTTCCGCGATCGCTCGAATGCCGTTGGAGCGGTTGTCGTAGCCCCAGCTTACGCTGGTCCCTGCCCACGAGTAAGGCACAAAGCGTTTGTACGAGTTGGGAGTCGGCGCAAAGAAGGCCGTGAACTCGCGCATCGTGGCAAGCAGGCCACCGATGTAGCACCGCGCGGTCTCCGAGAGACCGTGCCCGAGCGCATGGTCGAAGAGCACGTTCGTGTCCTCTTCAACGTCCCAGAGTGATTGATGGATGTGGCACGATGATCCGGCCCACTTCCGGCTCGGCTTAGCCATGAAAGAGGCCGTCAGCCCGCGCCGGGCGATGATCTCCTTGATCCCGTTCTTGTAGATGAATCCGTCGTCCGCCGCCTTGAGGGCGTCCGCGTAGTGCAGGTTGAGTTCATACTGACCAGGGCCGGTCTCGGGGTTACTGGCTTCGATCGACACGTCGGCATTCGTCATATGACGGCGGACCTCCCCGATCAGCTCCTCGTCAAGGCCCCCCCGGTAGACGCTGTACGTGTAGGGCCGCGCGTAGAGGGGCTCAAGGCGCCAGCCGGACTCCGCCAGCGAGTCAAAGCCCCCGCGGAAGATGAAGAACTCGTACTCGAGACCCACTTTGGGTTCGAGGCCACGGGAGCGAGCCCGCTCGATCAGCCTCCGCAGGACGTTCCTCGACCCGATCGGAACTGGATCGCCGGACGGGAGGTGGAAGTCTCCCACGACCCCGAGCGTGCCCTCATGCCAAGACAGACGCCGCGCCGAGGAGAGGTCGGGTACCACGAGGATGTCGGGAAAGCCCTGCTCTTTCCGAGGGAAGTAGTACGGATACGCTGCCCCGCCGGGTGGCTCCACCAACTCTTGGCCGTCGTCGGCATCCTCGGCGTGGGTTATCACCAGGAGCACGTCGCTGAAGGGAACACCGTGATCGAGATGGGCCAAGAACTCCTCGACCGGGAGCCGCTTTCCCCGCCAGACCCCGTGGAGATCGGCAGCTCCACTGACGACGGTGCGAATGTCCTCGGCCTCGCACCACCGGGCAAACTCCACGCGGTCGTTCGTAGCGATGGGAAGGCTCATTGCTCCCCCCCTTCGAATGCTTCGAAGTCGGGCTCAACGTTGAAGATGAACGGGTAGCCTCGCGGCACGACCTCGACGTCAAGCTGGGTCGCACATCCCGGGCAGTAGAACTCCCTCAGGATGCTCCAGTCTGGATCAGCGACCCTCGGGCCACGATAAACGGCGAGGGCATCTGCGCCTGCTCGCTCGTAGACGAGCGCTGACTCCTTCCAGTTCCGCCGGTAGTCCCCGAACTCCTGACCGCAGTCACACCGGACCACCTTCGAACCGTCGCCCTTGTCCACGATGTACAGGTGCTCCTGCAAGCACAGCAGGATCCGTTCACGCCACCGGAGGCGTTCTTGCTCCAGCCGCAGGACTTGCGCGAAGCGGTCCGCGTCCTTCTCGTGGCGTTGCAGCCCCTCGATCTCCTCGCTGGACAGCCCGTCCCGAAGGAGGTCCCTGATCAGTTCGTCCGCGTACTCGGTCATCACGCCACCTCCTCGGCTTCGCGATCCGGGTCGGCCATCTCCCATGTCTCCGGTAGCCCCCAGAACTCGAGGAATGCTCGGCGGAACGCCTCGGAGGAGCCGAGCACAGCGTGGAACATCCGTGCGGTCGGCTTGGCGAAGTCACCGCTTAGGACCCGCTCCCGCTCGCGTGCCTTGTACTGCTGCGCGGGCACGCCGTCGCGCCAGCGTTCGTCGCGCCGCGCCCGCCGCAGCCGTTCGGTCTCCTCGGCGTCGACCTCCAGCGTCTCGGGGTCGATCGCCACGCAGTACACGTGCCGCGTCGTCCAGTGGGTAGTCACCCGGTTCTCCAGGTCGCGCCGGACCAGATCGGGGTCCCGCTCGATCGGGTCGCCGAAGCCGCCTCCGTCCCCGGTCATGGCCGTGAACAGATCGCCCTCCCGGGCCGGTCGGGCCGGCCGGTTGGCGCCGGGGATCAGCTCCCACCGGGCTTCGACCATTCGCACGAAGTCCGGGTTCGCGGGGTCCTCGCCCTCCCCGGACGGGATGGGACGCCCCTCGTCGATCAGCCGGTGGATATTCGTCCGGCTCCCGACCCACATGTAGAGCGCCGACGCCGGGTAGCCGCCCATCAGACCGGGCGCGGAGTAGATCGGAGCCGCACCGAACCCGCCGATCTCGATGTCGTTCGTTCCCGACACGAGGTACAGCGACATGACACCGTTCCCGCCCCGGTACTTTCCGTAGCCGCCGCCATCGATGTGGATCTCCCGCGAAAGGTACAAGGGCGGCAACATCTGCTCCCAAATCTCGGCGTCGCCCATTTCGCCCTCCGGGTTGAATTCCACGCCGGCGGTGTCCAGGCCGTCCATCACTGCCGTGGCGAACAGTCCCGCCGCCGCGAACTCAAAGTTGTGGGCGCCGAACGGCCGGCCATACTGGTCCAGGCCCCCAGCCGTGTAGGCCGACGACAGCGCGCTCGTCGCGTGGACCTCCTCACGGTACCCCTTCGCGTAGTAGGCACGACTGATGGCCTGGCCGGAGGCCAGCCCGGCCCCGTATGCGATGCCCCATAACGCCGTCGGGTAGAAGATCGAGGGCGGGTTCCCGGCGCTCCCCTCCGGGACGTTCAGATCGACGGCAAGTAGCACACCCTCGTTGTGCTTGAGGTCGTAGAAGAGGTGCTGGATGGCGACGTTCATCACCAGACCCTCGATCGTGGGCAGCGTGCCCTGGAACGGGTGCCGGCCGGCGGGCGACATCCCCTCGTAATCGAAGCTCAACCGCCCCTCCCGGGTCACCGTCATCGCCACCGGGCCGTGCAAGAGCGTCTCGTCACCCGGCATCACGCTGCCCCGCCAGCCGACCTCGCGGTAGGTCCCCGGAGGCAGGACCTTGCGGATGCGCTGCTCCGCTGCGAGGCGCGTGTCCTCGATGTACTCCCGGCAGGCCTTGGCGAAGTAGTCCACGCCGAACTGCCGGATGAGGCCCTTCACTTCCTCGCGGATCATCTGGCTCCCGGTGATCTTCGCCCGGTTGTCGGTGAGCCAGAAGATCGGACTGCGAATCCCGCGCTCCACGAGCACCTCGAGATCCCGCTTGATCATGTCGTGCTCCGCAACCTTCACGCACGGCAGGAACAATCCCTCGTCGAAGCGCGACCGGGCGAAGGGGATGAACCCGCCGGGCTCGGAGCCTCCGGTCTCCGGCGTGTGCGTGAGGCCCCCGGCCCACCCAACCAGCTCACCCTCCCACCAGATGGGGGTGACGATCATCTGGTCCGGGCAGTGCGCGCCACCGATGTACGGGTCGTTGTTGAAGTAGTGGTCGCCCTCGGCGAATCCGGGGTCGTCCTCGTAGCCGTGCTCGATCATCCACTTGATCATCCGGCTCATCGTGTGGACGTGGATGAGGAGCCCGCGCGACAGCGCCACGGCGTCTCCCTCTGGCGTGTACAGGCCGAAGATGATCTCCCCCAGTTCGCGGCTCATGGGCGAGGCTGACACCCGGCGGGCCACCTCGTGCGCGCTGGTCACCAACTGGACCATCTTCGAGTACAGCAGCTCGAAGCCGATCGGGTCGCGCTCTTTCAGCTCGAGCCTCTCCTCGTACCAGCCGAGATCGGCCACACGGCGGTCTCGTTCGCGGAGCCGTTCCTGCAGCGACATCACCGTTCCTCCTCCATCCAGATCGTCCGGTACTCGTCGAGGCGGATCCGCCGGGTCGGCGGGACGACCAGGGTGGTCGTGGCATCCTCCACGATGACCGGGCCCGAGAGCTCGTTGCCGGGGCGCAGCCGGGTCATCTCGAACACCCGCACGTCGCGCCAGTCACCGCCGAACCAAGCCCGCCGCGGGGCCTTCAGGGCATCGTTCGACGGCTCGGCGGGACCCATGACTTCCGCCCGGAGCTTCGGGCGGATCTTCTCGGTGTAGGTCACCATTCCGACTTCGAGGATCTCGTAGCCGCCCTGGGGGTACTTCGCCGCGATTGCGTAGATGCGCTCGTACAGTTGCTCGAAGGTCTCGATCAGACGGTCCCAGTCGGCCGGCGTTGCCAACCGCTCGACTGGCGAGCCCACGATCAGGTCGTTCAACTGCCGGCCGTAACGGACCATGGCGAGTGGCCGGAACTGCACGGCGGCCCGGTTGAAGCCCTCCCTCTCCATCTGCGCCATGCCGTGTTCACGCAACTCCTCCCACACCCGGGTGATCTGGGCCCCCAGCTCCACCTTGACCTCGTCGGAGGCCTCCGGCGGGACGATCACGTTCACCGCCCGCGTGTAGTGGTGCTCGTAGTCGGCGGCGGCCGCGCCGAAGGCCGAAAACGCAGCGGAGAACGGGAACACCATGGTTCCGGCGAGCTTCAGCCCCTGCGTGTACCCCGCAACGTGCGAGGGACCCGCGCCACCGAATGCCAGGAGGTAGTAGTCGGACAGGTCGAAACCCCGGGTGGAGATGAGACCCGAGATCGCATCGCGCATCTTCGCGTCGGCGATGGTCCTGATCCCTTCAGCGGCCTCCTCAACGCTCATGTCCAGCGGTTCGGCGATGCGCTCTGAGATGGCTCGCCGGGCGGCCTCGAGGTCGAGCGTGATACGGCCCCCGATGAAGTAGCCGGGGTCCAGGTAGCCGAGCACGAGGTCGGCGTCGGTCACGGTGGGCTCGGTGCCACCGCGGCCGTAGCACACCGGCCCGGGCTCCGAGCCCGCCGACTGCGGGCCGATCTCCAAGCGGCGGGTCAGCGTGTCGATCCGGGCGATGGTGCCGCCGCCGGTCCCGATGGACAGGATCTCGATCATCGGGATACCGAGGAGCATCCTGGCCACGGTCGGCTCGCGGTTCACGTTCACGAACCCGCCCGACACCAGGCCCACGTCGAAGCTCGTGCCCCCGACGTCGGTCGTGATCAGGTTGTCGAACCCGTAGATCTCGCCGATATAGCGCCCGCCGATGACCCCGCCGGCCGGCCCCGACTGGACGGTTTCCACCGCCTTCACGTGCGCCGCTGGCGCAAGGCCGCCAGTGGATTGCATGATCTGCAGCTCCCCGCCGAACCCGCGCTCTTCCAGGCGGGCTTGCATGTCGCTGAACGCGCCGCGTGCGACGTCGCCCGTGTAGGCCTCGAGGATCGCCGCGTTCATCCTCGGGAGCTCGCGGATGACCGGCGAGACGTCCACGGAGGCCACGACGCGGACCTCGCGCCCCCGCGCCCGCGCCACCTCGGCGATGATCTCGGCGGCCCGCAGCTCGTGCAAGGGGTTGAGGAACGACCAGAGAAAGCACACCACGACTGCATCGACCCCGGCGTCGAGCAGCGCCTCGGCCCCTGACCTCACCTCGTCCTCGTAGAGCGGCACGACCTCCCGCCCCAGGCTGTCGATTCGTCCGGTCACGCCGTGGACCAGCGACCGGGGCACGATAGGCCGGTTGTGCCGGTGGGTCATGGGGTGAAGGCGGGCCGCGCGGTCCAGGTCGACCCAGGTCTGCTTGCCACGCTCCATCAGAAGGATGCCCTCGAACCCCTTCGTTGTCAGCAGGCCTGGGGTCCGACCAGATCTGGTGAGGATGGCGTTCAGAACGACCGTCGAGCCGTAACCGAGCACCTGCAGGCTGGGCAGGACGGCGTCGACTTCCATCCCCCATTTAGCGCAAGCGGCCTCGATCGCTCCGTAGAATCCGTTAGCCAGGTCGCCCGGCGTCGAGGGAACCTTGCCGGTGACGTAGTCGCCCTCGGCGTCGACAACGAACGCGTCGGTAAAGGTCCCCCCGACGTCGATGTAGCAGAGCGTGGGCTTGCGGCCCGGGGCATCGGTCACGGTCGAACCTCCCGTGCGGCATCGGCGAAGGACAGGAACAATTCGGAACCGGGGGGCTCGGTGACCGGGCGCTCCGGGTGCGAGTGGATCCCGCCGGCGATCGCCCTCATCGACGAGCCTCCTCGTCGGCCACCGCGCGGTAGTGCGGCTCCCTCTTCTCGAGGAACGCCTCCAGGCCCTCCCGGGCTTGGCCTTCGCAGAAGCAGGACAGGATGGCCTCAACCTCGTGGCGAAGCGCGGTCTCGAGCGAGCTCGCTTCGCCAGCGTCCAGGAGCGACCGGGAGAGCCGGACCGCCAGGGGTTCGCTGCCCGCCAGCCGGGCTCCGAGCGCGACCGCTGCCCCGAGGATCTCGTCCGGCTCACAGATGCCGTCGACGAGCCCGATTCGGTGCGCCTCGTCAGCCTCCAGCGTCTCGCCGGTGAACAGCATCCGGCGCGCCCACCCCCGGCCGACCAGCCCGGGCAGCAGCCAGCTCGCGCCGCTCGTGACGACCAGACCGAGTCGCGCCTCAGGGAAGCCGAGGACGGCGGTTCGCGACGCCAGGCGGATGTCGCAAGCGCACGCGATCTCGCACCCGGCACCAACGGCGATCCCGTTCACGGCGGCGATCACCGGCACCGGACAGGCCCGTATCACGCGGGTCAGCTCCTGAATGTCCTCGACAAAACGACGGAACTCCGGCAACGACGCCCTCGCCATCAACCGGACGTCGGCTCCGGCCATGAAGGCCCGTCCTGCACCGGTCAGCACGATGGCCCGGACCCGGGGCTCGGAGCCAACCCGGCCCAAGGCCTCGATCAGGCACGCCAGCAGGTCCCGGTCGAGGGCGTTCAGAACTTCCGGCCGCCGGAAGGTGAGCACCGCGACCGGCCCGTCCGAGGCGACGCCGAGGATGCCCTCGTCACCCATGAGCTACCCCCAGGATGCGCCGCGCCTGGTCGGGAGTGGCAACGGGGCGCCCCAGCTCTTCCGCGATCCGCCGAGCCCGTGCTACCAGCTCGGCGTTCGACCTAGCCAGGTGGCCCTTCCCGTAGTAGATGTTGTCCTCGAACCCCACCCGCACGTGCCCGCCCATCGTGCAGGCGAGCGTCGTGAGCGGGAGCTGGTGTCGCCCGATTCCCGTCGCGGTCCACTCCCCGAGCCGAGGCCGCTCGCGAACCATCGCCAGCAGGTTCTCGGGGTTTGCCGCCACTCCGCCTTGAACGCCCATCACGAAGTTGTACAGAGGTGGCTCTTCGAGAAGCCCCCGGTCGATGAGCCGGCCTGCAGTGGCGAGCATCCCCAGATCGTAGATTTCCAATTCAGGACGGATGCCGTCGGCCAGCATCCGCTTGGCCAACGCCTCGATGAGACCCGGGTGATTGTCGAAGAGCTCATTGCCGAAGTTCATGCTGCCGCAGTTCAGGCTGGCGATCTCGGGGTGGGCATCGAGCACCCTGATCCGCTCTTCCTGGCTCATCCCGACCTCGGCACCGGTAGACATCCCGATCACGACGTCGCAGCGCTGTCGAATGAGCTCGGCGATCCGTCGGAGCACATCGGGATCGGTGGTAGGTCGTCCGTCGTTCAAACGAGCGTGGATGTGGACGACAGAAGCTCCCTCCATTGCCGAGAGGACCACCTCGTCCGCGATCTCCTCCGGAGTGACCGGGAGGTGCGGGTTCTGCTCCTTGGTCACCTCGGCCCCCGTCGGAGCCACGACGATGACCACGGGCTCCGTCGACCAGGTCACAACCTCACGCCCTCGCGTCGAGTACCTGACGTCTCCGGTCCCGGGCCTTGGGAGCCTCGTCTCTTCGACCCTAACTTGCTCGGGGTCACCAAGCCGTGGAAGAAAAGGTCCGTGTAGCTCTCCGCTATGTCCTCCAGAGGGAGTCGACCGTCCGGGCGGTACCACACGGCCACGCCAGTGCACATTGCCATCAGAGCCAATAAGGCGAGCCTCGTGTCGGTGAAGCGGAAGACGCCTTGCTCGGCTCCCTCCGCGAGAACCTCCGCGAAGATCTGCTCATACTGGTCTCGCAGCTTCATCACCAACTCGCGCCCTGCAGGCTCGAGCGCCCGCATCTCATTGTCGAGGATGAAGGCTTCCTTCCTCCGCCCGGCATGGAACAGAATGTGCCCGCGGATCGCAGCCTGAAGCCGCGCTGTCGGACCCTCGCCGCGATGATTGCTTACGGCTTTCTCGACTGCGGAGATCAGGTCCTGCATCGAGCGGCTCATGATCTCTATGAGGAGGTCCTGCTTGCTCGCGAAGTGGTAGTAGAGCGAGGACATCTGAAGCCCGACGGTCGCGGCTACCGCGCGGAGCGACGTGCCGTGGAAACCACGCTCGAAGATCAAGTCGACCGCGGCTGCGTAGATGTCACGCTCAGTTCGCTTTCCCTGCCCGATCTCGCGCTTGCCGGTGTCCCGCATCGGCCGGTCCTTCCGAAGGCCCCCTGGCATGAATCCTGCTGTCCGTCTACCTATCGATCGTTCGATTGGTAACCGAACGCTAAGCGTCCGGACGGCTTCGCGTCAAGGACGTCGTGTGAGCGCCTGACGCTCATCGTCGCCGCGTCAGCTCTCGTCCGAGAACCTGGAAGAACGCTGGCCGTTCGCGATTGTTCCGTCATGGCGACCTCAGATCGTCTCGAAGTAGCGGCGGTGCTCCCACTCGGTCACCTCGTCTGCGGCCCAGCGGTGCCATAGCTGCAGCTCGGTCACGCGGGAGAGCAGGTAGTGCTCCACGAACTCGGTACCGAGCAGCTCGCGCGCGAGGGCGCTCTCGCGCAGCTCGGAAACGGCTCCGTCGAGAGACGTCGGAAGGCGCCGGTAATGGCTGTCGTCGTAGGCGTCGCCGGTTGTCGGCGGGGGCGCGTCGAGAGAGCGCTCGATTCCATGAAGCCCCCCGGCCAGCATCGCAGCGATGGCCAGGTAGGGATTCGTGTCGGCGCCCGGACGACGGTGCTCGACGCGTACGGCCTTTCGAGGGCCCGTGATGGCTCGAAGCGCGGCCGTCCTGTTGTCGACTCCCCATGACGCGGTGGCCGGCGTGAACGTGCCGGGCTGGAGTCGTCGATAGGAGTTCACAGTCGGATTGAACAGCGCGCCGAAATCGGCCATCGTCGCGAGCTGGCCGGCGAGGTAGTGGCGGCAGAGGTCCGTGAGCCCTCCGTCGTCTGCGGCGAACGCGTTGTCGCCGTCGCTCCAGAGACTCTGGTGAAAATGGCAACCCGATGTCGGCGCTCCGGTGCGCCATTTGGACATGAACGTGGCAACGAGATCGTGCTGGGCACAGAGCTCCTTCAGGTACGTTTTCGCTCGCGCCGCGCGGTCGGCTGCCACCACGGGGGTGGAATGCGACAGCGCGAACTCGACCATGCCCTGCCCGAGCTCGGTGTGAACCGCCTCGACGGGGATGTCGACAGCGTCCATGCGGTCCACGAATTCCTCGGCGAGAGGGCGGAGCTCGTTGAGACGGAGCGAGCTGTAGGCGTTCATCGTCCGGCCGAGCGGATTCAGCTCGCCGTGACGGCCCGCTGCACTGAGAGCATCGTCGCGGTGGACGATGCACAGCTCGTACTCGGCGGCAAAGCGCGCCTCGTAGCCGAGCGCGACGCAACGCTCCTCGACATGACGTAACACCGATCGAGGTGCCAACGGGTACAGCGCGCCCGTCGGGCCAAGGAGGTCACCGATGGCGGCAGCGGTCGCCCTGCACCAGGGAAGGGTGCGGATGGTGCTGGGATCAGCACGGACGACGAGGTCGGGATAGCCGTTGTCGGCCGAAGATGCCGGCGTCTCGAAGACGTCGTCGGCCGTCGTCAGGCCGAACATGATGGTGCACATAGCCGAGCCGGACGGTGACAATCCTTTTTCCGGGTGCACGAGCTTTGCCCTGAGCGCCCCGTCAAGATCAGGGATCTCGAGCTGCAGGAGGCGTATCCCTTCGGGACCGGAGTGCGGAGCTGCTCGGGTGCTGGAGGAACGGGCGGTGAGCGCTGACGCCGCCGGCTTCTCGCCGAGGTCATGCAGCGCGGGTCGTTTCGTCGGTGACGTCATGCGAGAGCGAGAGTCCATCCGCCGTCGACGACAAGGTCGATGCCGGTGATGAACGACGCGTCGTCAGATAGGAGAAAAAGGCACGCTGCGGCCACGTCTCGCGTGACGCCAAGCCGCCGGAGCGGCGTTCGACGTCTCATACGCTCCGCCCGTTCGGGATCCTCGTGGTAAAGCGGCTTGATCATGGGCGTCAGGATCGCACCGGGGCAGACCGTGTTCGACCGGATACCCGACGGCCCGTACTCGAGCGCGATCGCCCGCGAAAGGGAGATCAAGCCAGCCTTGGAGACCTGGTACGCGTCCATCGGTCCATCGGCGACCCGGAGCCCGGCGACGCTCGCAATGTGGACGAGCGCCCCCCTGCCGTTAGCGGCGAGGAGCGGCAAGGTGTGGCGGCAGACGGTCATCGCCGCCGTGAGATTGACTTGCAACGTCCTGTCCCAGACCGCTCGGTCGATGGTTGTCACTGAACCGTCACGGTCGAACCAGCAGATGCCGGCCGCATTGACGACGAAGTCCAGCCGCCCGGCAAGGGCGGCGGCGGAGGCGACTTGCTCCTCGTTCGCGATGTCAAACTGCAGGTAGGTGACCCGTTCACGGTCGTCGAGCTCTTGCGGTCGCTCGCTCAGGTCGACCGCGATCACCTCGGCCCCCTCCGCGACCAGGTCTGACGCGATCTGACGACCCATACCGCTACCGGCTCCTGTCACCAGGGCAACCCGTCCGGCGAACTGTCTCGTCGCGTCCATCCGCACCCTCAGCTCAGGATCTCCGGGAGATACTGCCCGCTGTGGACGACGAGGCTGCGCCTCAGCGCCCATACGGGCTATGGTCTATAAAATAGACCTGTGGCTCAATGTCGGCAAGTGTTCAGGCGAGTGAGGCTCTGAGATGGCAATGGAGCCCGTAGACCTGATCGCTGCGTACAAAGCCGTCACCGAACGTATCCGCCATGCGATTCACATCGGGATCTACCTACCGGGCGACAAGCTCCCACCCGAGCGCACGCTCGCCCAGGTCCTCGGCGTGTCGAGGACGACCGTCCGGGAGGCGATCCGCGTGCTCGAAGCGGAGGGCTACCTCGTGAGCAAACGCGGCGCCACCGGCGGCATCACGGTGCTCGACCAGGGCAAGGACGAGGATCGCATCCGTCCCCTCTTGCTTCAGCGTATGCCCGAGCTGGAGCAGGCGTTCGAATACCGGATCGCCGTCGAAGGCAGGGTCGCCTACCTGGCTGCCGAGCGCCGCACCAAGCAGGATCTCGTCGTGCTGAGGACGATTTATGCCCAGCTCGAGAGCGAGCTGGAGACGACGCGGTTCAGAACCGCTGACACCTCGTTTCATCTCGCGGTAGCAGACGCGGCCCGGAACCTGTTCATGCGCCGAGCCATCGAGGAAGTTCGTGCGACGACGTGGACGCCGATCGATCGGCTGATCTCGAAGGTGTTCAGCTCGGCCAACGAGCATCATCTCCAAATTCTCGAAGCCATCGAGAACAAGGAACCCGATGCCGCCGAACAGGCCGCGATCGCCCACATCGAGCGTGCCTTCCACGACCTGCAACGTGCGGTCGGTGAGATCGTCCCCGGTGGCGTCCGATCCGCGGTGTAGTCAGATCACGGGAAAATCGCCTCGAAGACGACGTCAAGACTGGTCACTCCCGATTTGTAGGGAATTCATCCCGATTTTGGGTTCTACTCGGGTTTCCGTGGGCAAATGAATGATCGGTCATGATCCTTCGAACGGCAATTGCACGGTGATCCCGCCGCAGCAGAGATAGATCATGGCGATGAGGG
>Ga0209415_10000614_pt1 | contig 67001 bp, 65 predicted proteins | sample PeaSoiSIISIP2007_FD_187696 | JGI IMG/M metagenome (GOLD analysis project Ga0209415, IMG submission 187696) | Peat soil microbial communities from Weissenstadt, Germany - SII-SIP-2007 (SPAdes) (version 2) | ecosystem: Environmental > Terrestrial > Soil > Wetlands > Peat | place: Germany...
CTCCGCTCTCGGAGCTGACCAGCGCCGAGTTCGTCCGCTTCGACGCGCACGGCAATCCGATTCCGGAACTGGTGACGACCATTCCGACCAAGGCCGATCACGGCATCAGCGCCGACGGCCGCACGATCACGTGGCACCTGCGCCAGGGCGTGAAATGGAGCGATGGCGCGCCGTTCGACGCGGACGACGTCACGTATACGTTCCGCGTCGCGATGGACCGCGACAACAACATTCCGGTGCGAGCGCCGTGGGAGCGGCTCGCCGCGGTGACCGCGCCTGACCGGTACACGGTCGTCTTCCGTTTCAAAGCGCCCTACGCGCTCTTTCTGGCCGACTACTTTTCAACGCAGAGCCCAACGTGCGTGCTGCCCAAACACGTGCTCGGCCCCGGCACGAAGATCAATCAAGCGCCGTTCAACGCTCTGCCGGTCGGCATCGGACCCTTCCGTTATACGGCCTTCAACCGCGGTAACGACGTCGAACTCGAAGCCAATCCGTACTACTGGCGCGGACACGCGAAGCTGCAGCGCATCGTCTACAAGATGATCACCGAGGAGAACACCGACTACACCGAGTTGCAGACCGGCGAGCTCGATCTCTGGGCGCTGATCAACGGGCCACTCGCGCAGCGTGTTCGCACGCTGCCCGGAATTGCGGTTGTCACGGCGCCCGGCGGCATCATGAGCGGTGTCTGGTTCAACACGCAGCGCCCGGCCGTGAGTGATACGCGCGTGCGCCAGGCGCTGCGCTTTGCAACCGACCAAGCAACGATGGTGAACAAGATAGCGCTCGGCAATGGACTGGCGCAGCGGTCCCTGATCGCGTCGGTTGCGGAAGATTATCTGGCGCTGCCCGCGATTGCGTACGACCCAAAGCGCGCCGCGGCGCTGCTCGATGCGGCCGGATGGCGCCGCGGACCGGACGGCGTGCGGCAGAAAGGCGGCGTTCCGCTCGCCATCGAGGTCGCGATTCCCGGCGGATACGTGCCGAGCGCGAACGCGGCCAACGTCTTGCACGCGGACTGGGGAGCGATCGGGGTGACCGTCAACATCCACGTGTGGGCCGATTCGCAGTTCTTCGCGCCGGCCACCGCCGGCGGCATCATTCAGAGCGGTAAGTTCGATGCAGCGCTGTTCTCCAACGGCGGCGCCCCGCTCTACGCGACCCTCACGTCGTATTACACCTGCGCCGACTTCCCACCCAATGGCTTCAACGTCGACCGCTATTGCAATCCGCGCGTCGACACCCTGAATGCCCGGTACGCGCAAATGTTCGATCCGGCGCAGCGCAAGGAGATCGCCGCCGGCTTTCAACGGTTGCTCGATGCGGATGTCCCAGGCATCGTGTTCTACCAGCGGATCTACGTCTCGGCGTTCACGAACCGCTTGCGCGGCTATCACCCCAGCACGTTCAGCTCCTGGGGTGACCCGCTCCAGCTCGAAATGCGAGCTACGCCGAGAAAATGATTTCCCGCGTCATCGCCGAGCCTTTACGACAATGGCGGAAAACTCTTGCCGGCCGACCGCTTCACGCGAGCACGCGCTCGGCTTCGGGTACCGACACGTCGAAGGCCCGCAGCAGCGCGCCGATCGTGCCGTAGACGCCGATCCCGGTCACGAGCTCGATCGTGTGCTCGAGCCCCAGTACGGCGACGGCCCGTTCGTACGTCGTCGCGAGCAACTCGTGAGTAGCCAGGAGCTCGGACGTCAGCTCGAAGGCGATCCGTTCTTCCGCGCGCGCGAACGCCGGCACACGCCGCGTTCGAATAGCCTCGATGACGTCCGGCGCCACGCCGTCCGCGAGCGCCCCTTTCGTATGAACGCTGAAAAGATGCTCGCACGACCACGTGCGCGCGACGACCAGGCACATGACCCGGTAGGCACCGCGGTCGAGCGTCCCGTTGCGCAACTGCAGCACGAGCGCCCCGGCCGGCTTGGCGATCTCCGGAACCCAGCGCCAGACGGTGCTTGGGCCGCCGCTCTGACCGCCGCGACGATCGAAGCTCGCGCGCTCCTCGGGCGTCATCGGGACGGAATCGGGGTCGGGCAACCGGCTCATGGGAGGCACATGCCGTAGCGCGCGTCGTCAGCCCTCCGGCAGCGCAGAAGATCGTTTGGCCGGGGAATAGAGGCTCGCCAAAAATAGTCTATTATGATAGACTAGTCATATGAATGAGACTATCGGTTTAGCGGATGCCAAGGCGCGCCTTTCGGAGCTCATCGACCGCGTCGAGGCCGGCGAGACGGTTATTATCGCGCGAAACGGGCTCCCGGTGGCGGAGGTCCGCCCGGTGCGCCACGTCTCACCCGAAGATGCAGTGAAGAAGATACGCGCCATCGCTAAGCGCGTATCCAAGCGGAATCTCGGCAAGGCCTCGTGGCCGCCGGACGGCCGCAGTCTTCGTGACGTCGCGCATGAGGGGCATCGCTTCTGACATGTCGCTTGTCCTCGATGTATCGGTCGCTGCGAAATGGTTCTTGCGTGACGAAAAGGACGACGGTGCCGGCGCGCTGTTAACGCGGATCGCCTCCGTTGGAGCGTACGTGCCGGCGCTCTTCCGCTGGGAAATTCAGAGCGTGCTGCTCGGAGCTGAACGGGCAAGCCGTATCGAGCCCGGCGATGTCGACGCCGCCTTGGATGCGCTTCGCGATCTCCCAATCGTTGTTGAGGCGCCCGGCGAGCGCGTTTTTTCCGGGTCGGAACTGCACCTTGCGCGGCACTATGACCTCACACCCTACGACGCGGCCTATCTCGCATTAGCTGCCGGACGGCGACTACCGCTTGCGACTTTCGATGCCGCTCTAGCGCATGCTGCCTCAGATCTCGGCGTAATCGTCGTGCCGTCGACACGCTAATTCGCGTAGATTGAACCGATGAGTACTCCGGCATGGCGCCGACTGCTGTTGAGCCTGTGCGCGTTCGCCTTTCTTCAGCTCGGCGTCTGCGCCTGGATGGAGGAGTTGCATTTCGGCTCACTGCCGGGGTTTGACGAGCCGTTCTTTGGGGCAGCGCCGAGTGCCGACTCGGTACGCTTGCAGCCGACCGCGACACGCTATGTGTACAAACTGACGTTTCCGGCGTCGAGCCCACTCGCCCGAACCCTTGTTCGAAGCGGTGATGTGGTCGATCTTCGCGCGGCCTCCCCCACGGAGAGGTACCGTTGGGCGAATGGGTTCTGGTGGGCCGGAGAACCGTTCCACGCAACGATCGTCCGCGGAGCGTCGATCCTGCACGTCACCTTAACGGCGGAGTGCTTCCCGCTCGACTGGTACGGGCGAATCGCCAACGCCGGCATTCTCTGGATGCTGCTCTTTGCGACCATCCTCGCGTGGCGGCGCGCCGAGAATCGCGAAGCGCGAGTGCTCGCGCTTCTGCTGGTGCTAACGAATATCGGGCTTGACTTTCAAGCTCAGAATTGGATCACGCCGTGGCCCGCCCTTGACGCCGTGCTCGAGTGCTTCTCGTGGTCGATGTACGCCGGCGGTATCGTGCTGCTCGCGACCTACGCGATGCTCTTCGCGCGCCCGCCGAGCGCGCTGCGCCGAACGTTCGCTTGGGCATCTTACGCGACTGCGGTTGCGTGCGGGATCGTTGGACCGCTCTGGACCCTCGGGGTCATGTTCGAGATACCACTCGGCATCGATGTGCTCACACGAGCGCAGAGTGACCTATTGTGGGAGCCCATCAATTGCTTGCCGCTCTTGTGTCTGCTTGCCACCATCCCGCAAACACGCGGGGCGGAACGGGCGCGCATCACGTGGGCGAGCATTCCGCTCGTGCCGCTGTATCTCGCCTTCGCGCTGCCATCCGGGGAAGATCTGTTCGGCAGCGCGATCGGGCACTGGAAGCTCTACCTGGACAACATCGTGCTCTTCCTCGCGCCGCTAGGACTGACGTATTCGCTCCTCAGCCGGCGTCTGCTCGACGTCGGGTTTGCTCTCAACCGCGCGGCCGTTTTCGCCGTCACGAGCTTGTTACTCGCGGGCCTGTTCGCGGGATTGCAATGGGTGGCCAACGCGTTCCTCACCGGCTTGGTCCGCGTGCACAATATTGCGGTCGACATGACGATCGTCGTCGTCGTCTACTATGCGATGCGCCTCTCCCGGCACCAAACGGATGCCATCGTCGGCCGGTTGTTCTTTGCCTCTCGTAATCGCCGGCTGCAGGCGCTACGCGAGATGCCGAACTTGGTCGACGAGATAGCCGATGTGGAAGCCATCGCGCCGCTTACCGTGCAGTACCTGCGGACCCGGGCAAACATCGAGGCTCACGTCTCCTGGCAAGGACCTGACGGTGAATTGACCTCGGCCGCGGATCCAGAATGGCGTGCGTCCGGCGTCGCGTTCCCGATGCTGGTGCGGGGCCAGTTGCGCGGCACGCTCTTCTGCCAGCCACCCAACGATGGAGAGTTCGCGCCCGACGAAATGCTCGCGCTGGAAGCGCTCGCAGATGGTCGACCTGCGCGCGTCGCCGTCTGTTCAGTAATGCGAGAGCGGGAGCACAAAAAAATCGCAGCGATTTGCGAATCTAATCGCCGCGATCTTTATGCATTCAGCTCGAGTTATTAGGGAACGGTTATTAACTACACCCGCTCGTCGACCCGCACGAGTCGCACTTCAGGCACGTGCCGTTGCGTACGAGCGTGAACTGGCCGCACGTTGCGCAGGCATCGCCGCAGTAGCCCTTTGCGAGGGCTTCGCGAGCGCGTTCGGCGATCGGGTGGGCGGAACCGCGTTGCATCGGCGTCGCTGCGGGCGCCGATGAAATGCCGGCCATGACCGGTGTGGGAATGGGCGCGGCGGCCGGCTTCGGCAGCGCAGCCGTTACCGGACGCACCGTGTCGGCCGTGCGGTAGCTGGTTTCGCCCTCTTCCTCGCCGGTGTATTCCGGATCCGGTCCCATCGCATCGATCTGCTGCGACGGCTGTACTTGCGCGAGATCGTAGCGGCCGAGATAGCTCACGGCGAGCTCGCGGAAGATGTAGTCGAGGATCGACGTCGCCATCTTGATGTTCTCGTGTCCGACGACCGGCCCGTTGGGCTCGAAGCGCGTGAACGTGAACGCGTCGACGTATTCTTCGAGCGGCACGCCGTGCTGCAAGCCGAGCGAAACGGCGATTGCGAAGTTGTTCATCAAGGAGCGGAACGCCGCGCCCTCTTTGTGCATGTCGACGAAAATCTCGCCGATCGTGCCGTCGTCGTATTGGCCGGTGCGCAAGTAGACTTTATGTCCGCCGACGACGGCTTTCTGGGTGTAGCCACCGCGGCGATCCGGCATCCGCCGGCGCTTGGCGATGTAGCGGTAGACGATCTTCTCCGCGATCTGCACCGGGGTCGTGTAGGCCGTCGTCGGCATGTCGACTTCCTCGTCGGGCGAGCCGATGTCATACGATGCGGCCAGCGGTTGCGAGAGCTTCGAGCCGTCGCGATAGAGCGCGATCGCTTTGGTCATGCGCTCCCACGAGTATCGGTACGCTTCCTTGACGTCGGCGATCGTTGCATCTTGCGGCAGGTTGCAGGTCTTCGAGATCGCGCCGCTGATGAACGGCTGCGCGGCCGCCAGCATGTCGACGTGTGCGAGCGGGCGGATGTAACGCGAACCATGCTTGCCGCAGGGCGTCGCGCAATCGAAGACCGGGAGATGCTCGTCCTTTAGGAAGGGCGCGCCTTCGAGCGTCATCCGGCCGCAGATCACATCGGAAGCTTCGTCGATCTGCTGACCGGTGAACCCGAGCACGTCGTGCAGGATCGAGATGTTCCAATCGGAGAGCTGCTCGAGGGTCATGCCGAGTTTGGTCGTGCAGAACTCATCGCCGAGCACGAAGTGGTTGAAGACGAAGCCGATCTCGAACGCACCGATGAGCTGGCTTTCGATCCTGTCCAGCGTCTCATCGTCGAATCCCTTGGCTTTGAGCGTCGCCCGGTTGATGTGCGGCGCGCCTTCGAGCGTGTTCGTGCCTTTGGCGAAGGTCTCGATCGCGGCGATCTGCTCCGAATTATAGCCGAGCCGGCGCAGCGCAGGTTCAACCGACTGGTTGACGATCTTGAAGTACCCACCGCCGGCAAGCTTCTTGAACTTCACGAGCGCGAAGTCAGGCTCGATGCCGGTTGTATCGCAATCCATTACAAGCCCGATTGTACCGGTCGGAGCGATGCATGTCGCCTGTGCGTTGCGGTACCCTGCGACCTCGCCGATAGCGAGTGCGTTGTCCCACATTACTCGCGCTAACGCCCATGTTTCTTGTGTAAAGAGCGTAGGCGCATGTGTGACCGGCGTTATGGTTAGGCCTTCGTATTCGTTCTTTTGTACGGCGTAGGCAGCCCGGCGGTGATTACGCAGCACGCGCTCCATCGCTTCGGCATTGTGCGTATAACGCGGAAATGGTCCGAGCTGACGCGCCATCTCAGCCGACGTTTTATATGCCGACGCTGTCATGAGCGACGAAATAGCAGCGCACCAGCCGAAGCCTTCTTCAGAATCATATGGCAGGCCCATGCGCATTAACATCGTTCCCAGATTCGCGTAGCCGAGGCCAAGTGTGCGGTAGTCGTATGATTTCTGCGCAATCACTGCCGATGGGAATTGAGCCATCGTGACGCTGATTTCGAGCGTCGTTGTCCAGATACGGCACGCATCCGCGAATCGTTTCGCCTCAAAATGACCTGCCTGATCGAGGAAATTTACGAGATTGAGAGAGCAGAGATTACAGGCAGTGTCATCCAAAAAAATGTACTCAGAGCACGGATTACTTGCGTTGATCCGACCGTCGCTTGCGCACGTGTGCCATTCGTTAATTGTTGTGTCAAATTGTAGCCCCGGATCGGCAACTTGCCATGCGGCGAGCGCGATCTTTTCCCAGAGGTCTGCGGCCGGGATCGATTTGGCGACGCGGCCATCGGTGCGACGCGTCGTGTCCCAATTCTGACCGGCATCGAGGCGCGCGAAAAATTCGTTCGGAATGCGAACGGAGTTGTTCGAGTTCTGACCCGAAACCGTCCCGTAGGCTTTTGAATCCCAATTCGTGTCGTACGTCTCGACGAAGAGCTCTTTGTAGCCCTGACGAGCGAAGTCGAGCGCGTACTGAATGCTTCCGGGCGGAATCCCCATCGCCATGGCCTGGCGCATCGCGGTCTTCAGCGCCGGATTGAGCGCCGGGTCGAGGCGCGCACTTTCGGGTAGCGTTTCGGTGTTCGCCGCCTTCATGATCGCGTTGAGATGCTTCTCGTTCACGATCGATCCGGCGACGAGATCGGCGACTTTCTGTTCCTCGGTAACCTTCCAACCGATGAACTCTTCGATGTCGGGATGATCGAGGTCGAGCACGACCATCTTAGCGGCGCGGCGTGTCGTGCCGCCCGACTTGATCGCGCCGGCCGCGCGGTCGCCGACACGCAAGAACGACATCAGCCCGGAGCTCGTACCACCGCCGGAAAGCTTCTCGCCCTCTCCGCGCAGCTGAGAGAAGTTGCTCCCGGTATTGTGAATTGCAACGAAGGCATCTTCGCCTGCTAGGTAAGTGTTATTTCGGCGAACCGTCAGGTCGTTAAATGCGATGTTCTCCGAGCATTGCTCGACTTCTGTGACGTATGCGACACCTTCGGCTACGAGGCGCAACTGCTCGATTTCGGCAGTCACTTGAGATTCCGGAAGGGCGGCAATTGCACGCAGCAACTTCTGCGAGTTGATGATGCCTTCGTACATGAGCCGGCCAGTATGGAACGAGGTGTCACCTACGGTGCTGTGGAGAAGATCCCCATGGCTCCTCGTAAAGATCATATCGCTAATACGCGAGGAGACTGGTAAGCAGAAGGCTCTCCGCGTAGCCTCGTCATCGCGTGCGAGTGCATCGATGTGCTTTGGGGTCGCGAGGTGCTGTACGATGTTCGCTCGGAGTCTCGAAGGTGCCGATCGGCGAATGATCGCCGTGGTCGCATACGGGCTTGTGTGTGGTCCGGCGGCAAGGACGCCACCGCCCGTACCAAGCAGCGAGGCGATCGCCGCGACGCGTTCGACAAACGGACGGCACACTGACGTATACATCGCCCGTCCCGTGCTCGCAGTACCGTCAGAGTCGATGAGGCCCGCAAGAAATGCAGCCTGAACGGGGGCTGCCGCGCGGCCGATAACAGCCGGCAACGATAAGGAATACGTTTTCGAACCTGGGGGGCTGACGACGTTCGAAAAGAACTCGGTTGCGCGAGAACGTGTGCACGTGAGCGTGTTGCCTCGCGACGGCGTGCCCGGTCGCGCATCCGACGAGATCGAAGATGCCGCATTGAAGCGCTCACGTAGGATACGCTGTGCTTTGCGCAACGGCTCCTGGTCCTCGTCGAAGAATCGCAGACGCAGTGTTTCGTAGAAATACGTGCCGTAGCGGCGCCGCGCTTCCTTACGGTGGCGATTCAGGTTACCATCGCCCAAGAAATAGCCGATCAACCACGCGAGGTCTTCGTCAATGACGGCTTCATGTGTTTCGGCCTTGCGATAGCGTGTGAACGAGTAGGCAATCCGTTCGGGCATCGAAGCCCGCGAAAGAAGCGCAGAGACATCGCTGTTCGGGCCCAGAACGGCGTCACCGCGGCGCAACATATCGGCGCGCCGTTCGATGATGCGTTCACCGTCCCAGACCATGAACGGATGCCAAGCGGAGACCGTCGCACGTGCACCGGTGTCGAGGCGTACGATCACCTTATCCTCGAGTGGGACCTCATAGGTCCACACCCGATCGATTGGATCCTCGACGATATGTCCCGTTGCAGAGTCGAGCGACAGCGTTTTCAGCTTGAGATCGGTGACGTCGACGTACTTGCCTTGACCATCGAAATCGTGCACCGGACGATTGCGCGATGCTTCTTTAAACAAGTCGCCGATGCGGACCAAACCGCGGCCGACGATATGAACGAATGCACGTTCGGAGATGCAACCGCTTCCGTATTTAAAGATGCGTGCTTCACGAACCCAAAGGTCCATAATGCCGCCTTCGTTGACCAAATCGTCGCTTACCGACTGGATAAAGCAAGCGTGGGGAGCCGGATGCTCGTACGCGCTCGTGGCGAGGGTCAGTTCGCCGGTTTTGGGGTCGACAAAATGGTGGCCTTGGGCCGGGCCCGCAATCCCGTACGCCCAGTGCAGCCCCGTGTTGAACCACTGCGGCGAGTTGGGCGCGCCGATCTGGCGCGCCAGCATCGCGCACATCTCATCGTAATAGACCCGCGCGTCGCCCTCGGTATCGAAGTAGCCGTTCTTGTAGCCCCAGTACGTCCACGTGCCGGCCAACCGGTGGAAGACCTGACGGGCATCGGTCTCCGGCCCGAAGGTCGCATCGTCGGTGGGCTCGGACCGCCACAGCCACTGCGGAACGTCCGGTTCCTCGACGCCGTGCAGCGCGCTCGGGACGCCGGCCTTGCGGAAATACTTCTGTGCGATGATGTCGGTCGCGACCTGACTCCAGCCGGCCGGGATCTGGATATCCTTGGCTTCGAAGATCGTCGACCCGTTCGGATTGACGATCTTCGAGGTACGCGGCTCAAAGGCGACGCCGGCGTAGGGCTCACCAGGGGCGGAATACGTACGGGTGAATTTCATGCGGGGCGGTCCTCGTCGAGCGTCGATGCAGGTGGCAAAAACGGGGAGAAGAAGAGTATCGAACAGACGTTCGATCCCGTCAAGCCCTAAGGCTTACCGAAAACCGGGGGGCACAAGATATTGTGTTTGGCCGGGCTGCACACCTACTAGATATACAAACCCGTTCCTTGTGGAGCAGTGGCGCACAACCGCAATTTCTTGTTCATGGACGCACCTCGGCGGCGAATGCGCCGCTGAGCGGAGTGGGCGGGGTGTGGACGGAACCGGGGATAGCGTGGATATGCTCCGGCCGGACGGCCATGCGGCGAGCTTGAGCGACGTCTCCGCCGAGCGCCTTTGGGACCGTGGCTGGCGCGGGATCGTGCTCGATTTGGACAACACGTGCTGTGCGTACCACCAGCCGGAACTGGCCGCGGGCGTGGCCGCCTGGGTCGCGGGCGCGCTCGAGCGCGGCTTCCGGATCGTGATGGTTTCGAACAACTTCAGCGAGCGGGTGGCCGCCGCCGGCGCCCAACTCGGCGTTCCCACGGTCCCCAATGCCCTCAAGCCCCTTCCGTTCGGGTTCATACGGGCGTTGCGGCTGCTGCGTACCCGCCGGCGCGAGACGGTGGTCATCGGCGATCAGGTGTTCACCGACGTTTTGGGCGCGAAACTCCTCGGCTTGCGCACCGTGCTCACCGAGCCGATCGTCCCGCACGACTTTCCGCTGACGCGCGTGTTGCGCGCGCTCGAGCGCCTGGTCTACAAACGCACGCCGCCCGCGCCGGGCCTTCCGATTTTTCACGGAGAAGATTGAGCGCGTGAAGATGTACGAACCGCCCCGGACCGCGGCGCACGACAGCGGGACGCCGGCCGAACTACTGGCGTTCATGACCCAGTCGTGGGCCGCGCCGAGCGGGCCCGTGCCGACGCTGGCCGGCCGCGACCGCTTCGCCGCCCGTCGGCGCGCGATCGCGCAGCAGTTCCCCGGCGACGTTCTGGTCGTGCCCACCGGGCACGAAAAAACCCGCGCCAACGATACGAATTACCGCTTCCGGCCGGGCACCGACTTCTATTATCTCACCGGCATCCACGAGCCGGACTGCGTGCTCGTCATCGTCCCCGACGACGGCGACGACCACCGCGCGATCGTTTTCACCGAGCCCAATCCCGGCAAGACGGACGCCGCGTTTTTCACCGATCGCGCGAAGGGCGAGTTATGGGTCGGTCCGCGGCTCGGCGTCGCCGCAACTGCCGCGCGCTTCGGCATCGAGGCGCGGCCGATCGACGACCTCACGACGTTCCTAAACGTCTCGGTCGCCCATCGCCCGGCGCGGCTCTTGCGCGGCCTCGATGACGCCGCGTTCCTCGTCGCCTCGAACCTCGAGGACGACGACGCCCTCGCCGCGGCGCTCTCGGAAATGCGCCTCGTCAAGGACGAGCTGGAAATCGCCGAACTGCGCGCGGCGATCGCGGCGACGAAGCGCGGCTTCGACGACGTCGTGCGCGCGTTGCCGACCGCCGTTACCGAGCGCGTCGTCGAAGGCGTCTTCAACTTGCGCGCGCGGGTCGAAGGCAACGACGTCGGCTACTCGACGATCGCCGCATCGGGACCCGACGCGTGCATCCTGCACTGGGTGCGCAACGACCGCCGCATCGAGATGTGGGATCTGCTGTTGCTCGATGCCGGCGTCGAGGCCGTCTCGCTCTACACGGCCGACGTCACCCGCACGCTGCCGGTGAGCGGCACGTTCACGCCGGCGCAGCGCGAGATTTACACGCTCGTCTGGGAAGCGCAGAGCGCGGCGTTCGAGGCCTGCAAGCCGGGCAACGACTTCCTCGATCCCAATGCGGCCGCGATGCGCGTGCTCGCGCATGGTCTCGAGCGGCTCGGTATCCTGCCGTCGGCGGAAGAAGCGCTGCGCGACGACAAGCTCTTCTACAAACGCTACTCGCTGCACAACGTCAGCCACATGCTCGGCCTGGACGTTCACGACTGCGCCAAGGCGCGCGCCGAGACGTACAAGTTCGGCCGGCTGGTTCCGGGCATGGTCCTGACCGTGGAGCCGGGGCTCTACTTCCAGCTCGACGACCTGACCGTCCCCGAACGCTACCGCGGGATCGGCGTGCGGATCGAAGACGACGTCGTGATCACCGCCGACGGCTACGAAAATCTTTCGGCGGACCTCCCCAGCGAGCCCGATGCCGTGGAGGCGTGGGTCCGCTCGCTGGCCGGGACCGCCCCCGATCCCTGGGTGGTGCCGTGGCCGCAATGAAAATTTCGGCTGCTTGCAAACCTTGGACTCCGGCGCCGGTTACACGTCGCGTGAAGTTTCATCAAATGGTGCAATCATAGCGCGCCCGGCGAGACGTCCGGCGAAGCGCCGCAAACCGGCCGCGCAGCGGGTCGAACGGGTCGACGAGTCGGCGAAGCAGCCGATGATCGAGATGTTCGGCACGATCAAGCAGGTCTATCCGAGCACGACGTTCGGCGTCGAACTCGAGAACGGCCACGAGGTCCTCGCGCACATCGCGGGCCGCCTGCGCCGCCATCACATCAAGTTGCTCTTGGGTGACCGCGTCGAACTCGAGATCTCGCCCTACGATCTGACGAAGGGCCGCATCATCTACCGCTATCGCGCCGGCGAAGCGCGCCGGTCGAGCGCCGCACCCGCATAACGGACCCCGGCCGCCGGGCGGAGTAACCCGCTAAGGTGCTCCACGCGCGACCCGAACTTGCCAAATCGTACGATCCTGCCGACGTCGAGCCGCGCCTAATTGCGCGCAACCTCAACGCCGGGGTCTTTCATGCCGAGGTCGATCCTTCGCGGCCGCCGTTCATCATCTCGATGCCGCCGCCGAATATCACCGGCGCCGCGCATCTCGGGCACGGGTCGACCTACACCCCGATGGACGTGCTCACGCGCTATCACCGCATGTGCGGCGACAACGCGGACTGGTTACCGGGCCAGGACCATGCCGCGATCGCAACCGAGGCCGTGCTTGTGCGGGAGCTCGCCAAAGAAGGGCTGACACGCGACGGTCTGGGTCGCGACGCCTTCCTCACCCGCGCCTGGCAGTGGCGCGAACAGTACGGTAGCCGCATCAACGAGCAGTTCAAACGGCTGGGCTTCGGCGCGGACTGGCAGCGCGAGCACTTCACGCTCGACCCCGAGCTCTCGGCCGCAGTCATGCGCGTCTTCGTCGAGTTGTACCGTGAAGGTCTGATCTACCGCGGCACGCGCTTGGTGAACTGGGACCCGAAGGCGCGCTCAACGCTTTCCGACGCCGAAGTCGAAAACGAACCGTATAGCGGATCGTTGTGGTATCTGCGCTATCGCGCGGAAGAAGGCGGTCCGGGCGTCGTGATCGCAACGACGCGGCCGGAGACGTTTCTCGCCGACGTCGCGGTGGCCGTGCATCCCGATGACGAGCGTTACGCCGCCCTGGTCGGGCACAACGTCATCTTGCCGTTGGTGAACCGGCCAGTGCCGGTGATTGCCGACGCCGCGGTGCTGCGCGAATTCGGCACCGGTGTCGTTAAGGTGACGCCGGCCCACGATCCGACCGATTACGAGATCGGTCAGCGCCACAATTTACCGATGCCTACTGTCATCGACTATGACGGCCGCATCATCGCTCCGGTCTGGCGCGTCGATCCAGGTCCGAAGGTAATGGCGCAATTCATTTCGAGTCGCCAGCCGATGGAAAAATATGTGGGGATGGGTCGCTTCGAAGCTCGCGCTAAGATCGTTAACGATCTTAAGCACGCTGGGGCACTCGAGCGCGTCGAGCCGTACGAAACCACTGTGCCCGTATCGTCGCGTTCGGGCGAGATCATCGAGCCGCTGCTCTCGCTGCAGTGGTTCTTGGCGATGGAGACGCTGGCTACGCCGGCACTCGCAGCGTATCGCGACGGGCGGCTGCGGTTCGTGCCCGAACGGTTCGGGCGCACTTACGAACATGGCCTGGAAAACTTGCGCGACTGGAACATTTCGCGCCAAGTCTGGTGGGGCCATCAGCTCCCTGTCTGGTATACGCCGGACGGCGAGGCGATCGTTGCGTATACGGAGGACGAAGCGCGAAACGAGGCTCGGACGAAATACGCAACCGAGGAAGTGACGCGCGACCCTGACACGCTCGACACCTGGTTCTCCAGTGCGCTGTGGCCGTTCTCGATTCTGGGCTGGCCCGAGAGAACGCCTGAGCTCGAAGCGTGGTACCCCAATCAGGTCATGATCACCAGCCGCGAGATCATCTTTCTCTGGGTGACGCGCATGGTGATGATGGGGCTGCACTTCATGGGGGAGGTACCGTTCACCGACGTGTTCATCACACCGCTCGTCTTCGATCTACAAGGCCGTAAGATGAGCAAGAGCCTCGGCAACTCGATCGACCCACTGGACCTCGTGGAGAAGTACGGCGCCGATGGATTTCGCTTCGGCATCTTGCGCCAGATGCGGCTGGAATCGCAAGAGCTCCGATTCGATGAGGAAAAGTGCGACGAAGCGCGCCGCTTCAACAACAAACTATGGAACGCTTTGCGCTTCATGGTTTCGCTCGACGAGGGCTTGCCCGACCGGATCGAATTGCCGCCCGCCGACGCGCTCACGCTTGCGGATCGATGGATCCTCTCGAAGCTTTACGATGTGGTGGACACAGTTACGCAAGCATACGAGGGCTACGAAATGGGTGTTGCCGCCGACGCTCTCATCGACTTCGGCTGGTATACGTTCTGCGATTGGTATCTTGAGTCGGCTAAAGCCGAAGCCCAGCGTCCCACGCGAATGCGCGTATTGACCTACGTATTCGATACGTTCGTGCGCCTAATGCATCCGATTGCTCCTTTCGTGACCGAAGCAATTTTCTCGGTACTGCGGCGGAACGAGGAATCGATTGTGCTGGCCGCATGGCCGGTGGCAAAGGATATTCCAATCGACACGGAAGCCGAAGCGGACTACGAACACTTCATGAAGACTATCGAGCGGTTGCGTAATACGCGCGCCGAGCTCGACATTCCACCGAAGGCGAAGGTCGATGTTGCTGGGCCGCAGCTTGATGAAGCGCTTTCGGAGCAACTGTACCTCCTTGCGGGGGTAAAGTATAACAGCGAAGGGAGCGCTTCCCTTAGTTTTGCCGGCAAACTGGAAGCCATCCACATCAAGGCCGATCCGGCGCTGCTGCGCGAGCGCTACGAGCGCGAGATCGCCAAGCTCGACGTCGAGGTCGAGCGCTTGGAGAAGAAGCTGGCCAACGAAAAGTTCGTCGCCAACGCCAAGCCCGAGGTCGTCAAGGCGGAACGCGCCAAACTCGATGACTACCGGCGGCAACGCGACGCCGCGCGCGGCGCATTGAGCGCGCTCGCGTGAGCGGACTCGCCCCGCTGCGCGCTAGTTGGGGCGCATGCGCGCGTAGATCAATTCGTCGTGGATGATGCCCCGGCGGTCGCAGATCGCTAGGGTCATCTTCGCTTCGAGCACGTAGCCGGCTTTCTCCAACACGCGCACCGAGGCGATGTTGGGTGCCATCACGTTGGCCCAGACGCGCCGCACGCGCAACGTCTCGAAGGCCCATTGGGTCGCGACTTGCACCGCTTCCGTCATCACGCCGCGACCCCAGAAGCGCTTGCCGAGCCAGTACCCGAGGCTCGCCGTCCCAACCCGCTCGCCGCTACCGACGATGAACCCGATTCCGCCCGCGAGTTCGCCGTTGACCTCGATGGCGAACTGGCCGACCGTTTCAGCCATGCTCTGCTCGCGAATCCAGCGCTCCGCGTCGGCGCGCGTGTACGGCTGCGGAAAAACGTGCGACAGGTAGCGGGCAATATACGGGTCGTTGGCGAGGGGGACGAGTGCTTCGGCATCGCTGCCGAACCACTGGCGGAGGCGGCAGGCACGGCCTGCGATGGAAACGGCCATTCCAACCAACCTTCGACAGCGCGGCCGGCACCTCCCGAGGATGCAGCGCACAAAGGGCCGGAATTGGGCGCGCCCGAACCGCCGTTCGATGCCCGCGCTTGCTCGCCGCCGCGTCCTGATGTCGCCCGCCGCGATCGAGCGGGCGGTTTCCCGCATGGCGCATCAGATCATCGAGCCGGAAGAAGCCCAGAGCGGGCTCGTCGTGATCGGCATCCGCCGCGGCGGGGAGTCGCTCGCCCGGCGGCTGGTGGCGGAGATCGCGACGATCGGTCATGAGGCCCCGGGCTTGGGTTTCCTCAACATCAATCTGTATCGCGACGACGACGTCGCGCGCGAACTGCCCGAATCGGAGATTCGCAGCGAGATCGCGGGCAAAACGGTCGTCATCGTCGACGACGTCCTCTTTACAGGGCGCACGGTGCGGGCGGCGCTGGACGCCGTCACCGACCTCGGCCGCCCGCGGGTCATTCGCCTCGCCGTGCTGGTCGACCGCGGCCTGCGCGAGTTGCCGATCCAAGCCGACTACGTCGGGAAGGTGATCCCGACGAGCCGCCGCGAGCACATCGACGTCGTGCTCGCGCCGCAGCCTTCGGAAGACGACTCCGTCGCGCTGGTCGTCGACGAGGAACGTGCCGCCACGTAATCTGATCGACGTCGACGACGTCTCGGCGTCCGAACTCATCGAGCTGATCGATCGGGCCGCGGCGTTCAACGCAACGGCTCCGCCGCGCGACCTGCTGGCCGGCGTGCCGGTGCTGAACCTGTTCTTCGAATCGAGCACGCGCACCGCAACGTCGTTCACGCTCGCCGAACAGCGCGTCGGTGCGGACGTCATTTCGTTCGCCCCGGGCGCCTCGTCGCTGGGCAAGGGCGAAACGATTGCCGACACCGCGATCACGCTGCGCGCGATCGGCGTGCGCATCATCGTGGTGCGGCATCCCGAATCGGGCTTTCCGCGGCGGTTGGCCGAGTCGTTCGACGGCCACGTGATCAACGCGGGCGACGGCACGCACGCGCACCCGACCCAGGCCTTGCTCGACCTCATGACGCTGCGCGAGCAGCACGGGCGGCTCGAGGGTCTGCGCGTCGCGATCGTCGGCGACATCCAGCACTCGCGCGTCGCGCGCTCGAACATCGTCGGCATGCGCATGCTGGGCGTCGAGGTCACGCTGGTCGGTCCGCGCACGCTGTTGCCCGACTCGTTCGCGGGCGAGGGCGTGCGGATCGAACGCGATCTCGACGCGGTGCTGCCGCACGTCGATGCGATCATGATGCTGCGCATCCAGCGCGAGCGGATCGGCGCCGGGCTCTTGCCCTCGCTCGACGATTACACGCGCCGTTTCCAGCTCAACCCGACCCGGCTGGCGCGGCTCTCGCGCGATGCCGTGATCCTGCATCCGGGACCGTACAACCGCGGCGTCGAGCTGACCGACGAGGTCCTCGACGATCCTCGTTCGCGCTACGTCATGCAGGTGCACAACGGCGTTTTCGTGCGCATGGCCGTGCTCGAGTTCCTCATCAACAGCGCGCGGGTCGGGGCGTGAGGACCGTCATTCGCGGCGGCCGGGTGATCGATCCGTCGCTGGGCCTCGACGCCGTGCGGGACGTGGTCATCGAAAACGGCTTCATCACCGAGATCGTGGAGCAAGCGGATACGGCCTACGCGCGGGTCGTCGACGCGGCCGGCGCGATCGTCGCGCCGGGCTTCATCGACATGCACGTCCACTTGCGTGAACCGGGCCTCACGCACAAGGAAACGATCGCCAGCGGTGCGGCCGCCGCGGTCGCGGGCGGCTTCACGGCGGTCGCGTGCATGCCCAACACCGAGCCCGCGCTCGATTCGGCGACGATCGTGGCCGACGTGCTGCGCCGGTCCGAAGCGGCGGGGTTGGCGCGCGTCTATCCGATCGGCGCCTTGACGAAGGCGCGCGCCGGCCTCGAGCTCGCACCCTATCACCTGCTCGTTGATGCGGGTTGCGTCGCCTTCAGCGATGACGGTGCGACCGTCGCGAGCGCCCTGGTGCTGCGCAACGCGGCGCGCTATGCGAGCGACCTGGCGGCGATCTTCATTTCGCACTGCGAAGATCCCGATCTCAAGAGCGATGGGGTCATGAACGAAGGCGGTCCATCGGCCCGGCTCGGTCTGCCGGGCAGCCCGGGTCTGGCCGAAGACGTCATCGTCGCGCGCGACTTGCTGATCGCTGAGGACACCGGCAAGCCGTGGCATATCGCGCACGTCTCGACCGCCACCGCGCTCGACCTGATGCGCTGGGCGCGCAGCCGCGGCGTGCGGGCGACGTGCGAGGTGACGCCGCACCACTTGCTGCTGCTCGACGACCGTTTCGACAACTATCGCGCCGACGCCAAAGTCAACCCGCCGTTGCGCGCCGAGCGCGACCGCCGGGCGCTGCTCGACGGCGTGCGCGACGGCACGATCGACGTGTTCGCGACCGATCATGCGCCGCACGGGCTCGACGAGAAGGCGCAGTTGCTCAGCGAGGCCCCGGTCGGATTCAGCGGTCTCGAGATCGCGCTCGGCGCGTATGCGGCGGCGTTGCCGGACGTCCCGCTGGCCCGGATGATCGAATTGCACAGTGCCAACCCGGCGCGCATCCTCGGCGTTCCGGGCGGAACGCTCGCGGTCGGCAGCGCCGGCGACGTGACGGTCTTCGCGGAACGCCCGTGGACGGTCGATGCGCGCCTGTTCCATTCAAAGGGCAAGAACACGCCGTTCGACGGGGCGACGTTTCCGCGGCGCGCGCTGGCCACGATCGTTGCGGGCGCCGTCGTGTACGAACACGGACGCATCCTGCCGCGCGACGAAGCCTTGCATTCGTGAAGCCCGGGCGGAAATACCAGACCAAGCGTGCCGTCCTGCTGCTCGCCGACGGGACGCGCTTCGAGGGGGACGGTCTCGGCCCGGACGCGACGGCGCTCGGGGAAGCCGTGTTCTACACCGGCATGACCGGCTATGAAGAGGCGCTGACCGATCCGTCCTACGCCGGCCAAATCCTCACGTTCACCTATCCGCTGATCGGCAACTACGGCGTCTCACGTACGGTGTCGCAGCATCCGCACGCCACCACCGCCGGTTGCGTGATGAAGCATCTCGCACGGCGCCCCTCGCACTTCGAGAACGTGGTCGACCTGGGGACCTGGCTCGAAGAACAAGCCGTGCCGACGATCGTCGGCGTCGATACGCGGGCGTTGACGATCGCGCTGCGCGAGCACGGCACCATCGCGGCCGCGCTGGCCGTCGGCGACAAGTCCGTCGCCGCCGCCGAGGCGACGCTCGTCGAGTACGTGCGCACGATGACGACCGCCGGCCTCGTCGCGAGCGTCGCCGATGCCTATGCGGTGGGCGAGTCGTTCGGTCACGGGCACACCCACATCGTGTTGCTCGACTGCGGCGTCAAGCGCGCGATCATTCGCGAACTCGAGGCCTTGGATGCGCGCGTGACCGTGTTGCCGTTCGGCGCGACGCGCGACGACATTACGGCGTACGCGCCCGACGCGATCGTCATCTCGCCGGGTCCGGGCGATCCACGCGATCTGCCCGCAACGGTCGACACGCTGCGCGGCTTCATCGGCGAGATGCCGCTCTTCGGCGTGTGTCTGGGACACCAACTGCTGGCGCTGGCGTGCGGGGCGCAAACGTTCAAGCTGCCCTACGGCCATCGCGGCGGGAACCAACCGGTCAAGGACCTCATCAACGACGAAGTCCTGATCACCGCGCACAATCACGGTTACGCGGTCGACGGGACCACGCTGCCCGCCGAACTCGAAGCGACGATGGTCAACCTCAACGACGGTACGAACGAAGGCTTCCGCCACCGCACGCTGCCGATCGCCGCGGTGCAGTTCCATCCCGAAGCCTCTCCCGGTCCGTTCGACGCCCGTGGCTTGTTCCGGGGTTGGTTGGATTCGCTCCGCTAGCGCGGAGCGAATCCACCTCGCCTTCGGCTCGTCAGCGTGGCGCGTTGCGCTCGTTGGTGCGGCCTTGGCGGTGCTGACGCCAAGGGCAACGTTTTCTCAGGCTCTGCCGCATTTGCACATCACCGCGCTCGGGCTGCATGCCGACCAGCGGGTCGTGCGGCCCGGGCAATCCTTTCACGTGACCGTGCACGTGCACGTGCGCGAAAAGCGCGACCGGCTCGATGAGCTGGTGCTGCCGGCGTTGACGAATGCGGTCGATCTGGGCGACGAGCGCAAGCGCGTGCCGGCGGCCGACGGCACGGACTTTTACGAAACGCTGACCGTCGAGGCCCCGACGGTCGGCACGGCATCGTTCACCCCTGCCTACGTCGACGCGATCGACCCGGCGACCGGACGCGGGATGCGCTACTCCTCGCAGCCGCTGACCGTGCGCGTCGTTTCGGGTCCGGCGGTAGCGGACGCCGCGCCCGCCGCGCTGACGAGCCTGTTGCGCCGGGTGGTGCTGACGGTCGTCGCGGGCATCGTTTTGCTGGCCGTCGCCTCGATCGCGCTCGTGCGCCTGCGGCGTCCTCGCCCGCGTCCTGCGACCGTAGACTCGGCGCCGCCCCCGCCTCCCCCGCGCGATGCGCTGCGCGCGGCGTTCACCGCCTATCGCGCGCGCGGCGACGATGGCTCGCTCGATGCGTTGCGCGCCGTGCTCTTCACGCGCGCCGGCGCCGCACCCGGGGCGACGTTTGCCGATGCGTTGGGCGCGCTCGGTTCGGCCGATCCGCAGCTCACGCGCGTTTTGGCCGTTGCCGAGCGCGCGCGTTTCGGACCCGTACACGAACGCCCGCCCGCCGCGCGCGATCTGCTCGCGCTTTTGGTTGCGTATCTGGCCGAACGCGAGCCGGTCGCATGACGACGCCGCAGGATGTCCGCGATGCGCTGGGGCGCACGATCGTCGGGCAGCGCGAGGCCGTCGACGCGCTCGTGATGGGACTGCTGGCCGACGGTCACGTGCTGCTCGAAGGCATGCCGGGCGTCGCGAAGACGCTCGCGTGTAGGGCGCTGGCGGCCGCGGTCGGCGGGCAATTCAAACGCGTGCAGTTCACGCCCGACTTGTTGCCCAGCGACATCGTCGGCACGCGCATCTTCGATCAGCGCAGCGGCGAGTTCGTGACCGTACGCGGGCCGCTGTTCGCGAACATCGTGCTCGCCGACGAGATCAACCGCGCGCCGGCGAAGGTGCAGTCGGCGCTGCTCGAAGGGATGCAGGAGCGGCGCGCGACGATCGGTCCGGATACGCTCGCGCTGCCGCGTCCGTTCGCGGTGCTCGCGACGATGAACCCCTTCGATGCCGACGGAACCTACGCGCTGCCGCTGGCGCAACTCGACCGCTTCCTGCTCAGCGTGCGCGTCGGCTACCCTTCGCGTGATGACGAACGCGCGATCGTCGAGCGTTTCTCGGCCGCGGCGGCGGAACCCGAAGCCGGCGTCGCGACGCTGGCCGACGTCGAACGCTGGCAGGGCGAGGCCCGCGCGGTGCACCTCAACGAGCGCGTGCGCGACTACGCGGTCGATCTCGTGCGCGCGACGCGCGGCGCGCGCTACGTCGCCTCGGGAGCCAGCCCCCGCGCGGCGCTGGCGCTCGCGATCACGGCGCGGGCCCGCGCCTATCTCGACGGCCGTACGTTCGTCGTGCCCGACGACGTGCGGGAGCTCGCCGGCAGCGTGTTGCGTCACCGCGTCGCGTTCGACTACCGGCTCGCCCTCGACGCCGGCGATGCCGATACCGTGCTGGCCCAGATCGTCGCGAGCGTGCCCGCGCCGTGAACGCGCTGCGGGCGGCGATCGTGCGCGGCGCGCGGCACACGTATGCCGGCGGAACGGTAGCGCGCGGTGCGCGCCCGGGTGACGGGTACGTCTTCGATCGGCTGCGCGGCTACGCCGAGGGCGACGATCCGCGGCGCATCGACTGGTCGGCGACGGCGCGCATCGGAGCGTTGCAAACGCGCGTGTACCTCGAAGAAACCGTGCTCGTATTGGGCGCGCTGGTCGACGAGTCGCCCTCGATGCGGGTGGGCCGCAAACGCGCGCTGAGCGTCGCCGCGGACGAAGCGGTACGCGCCTGGTTCGGCGCCGCCGAGACGACCGATCGCACCGGACGCGTCGTCGACGAGCGGCTCGTCGGTGACCGGCGAGCGACCGTCGAGGTGCGCGCAGCCGGACCGTTCGATCTGCACCGTTCGCTCGAACTCGCCGTGCGCGTGCTGCCGCAGGGCAGCTCGTTCCTGCTGATCACCGATGGGCTCGACGTGGCGGCCGGCGAAACGTTCGACGATGTGTTGCTGCGCCTCGGCCGGCGCTTTGATGCGACGGTGCTGCTCGCGCGCGATCCGTGGATCGACGGGCTGCCCCTGCGCGGCTTCGTGCGCATCCGCGACGCCGAGAGCGGCCGCACGCGGCGCGTGTTCATCGGCCCCCGCGCCCGCGAACGTTATCGCCGCGCCAGTGCCGAGCGCGATGCCGCCATCCGCGCCCGCTTCGAGCGTGCGCGCTGGCGCATCGGAACGCTCGACGAAGCCGACGGCATCGCCTCGTTAGAACGGGCGTTCGGGCTGCGATGACCTTCGCGCATCCGCTGTTCCTTCTATTGGGGTTGGTTGCGGCCGCGGTCTTCGTCGTGCTTGCCGCAGCGAGCGCGCGGCGCTCGCGGGCCGCCGCGCTCGCTTATTCAGACTTGGCCTTTCTCGAACGGGCGATCGGCCGGGCGCCGCCGTGGACGGCACTCTTCGCCGGCGTTTGGGCACTGGCGATTGTTGCTGCCGGGGCGGCGCTGGCGCGTCCGAGCATCGTTGCGACGCTGCCGGTGCACGACTCGGCGATCGTGCTGTGCATCGATACGTCGGGGTCGATGGCATCGACCGACGTCGCGCCGACCCGCTCGCAGGCCTCGCGCGACGCGGCGCTGACGTTCATCAACGCCGTGCCCGACGGCACGCGCATCGGCCTCGTCGCGTTCAGTGCCGCGGCCTTTCCACTCGGCCCGTTGAGCGACGATCGCGATGCGGCGCGCGACGCGCTGAGCCGCCTGCCCGAACCGAACGGCGGAACGGCCATCGGCGACGCGCTGGCTGAGGCGGCGCACTTGCTGCCGCCAGGCGGCCGGCGCGCGATCGTGCTGGTCACCGACGGCGTCAACAACGCCGGCAGCGACCCGCTCGCCGTAGCGGCCGAGATCGGCGCGCAGGGCGTTTCGATCTTCACGGTCGGGATCGGCACCAACGGCAGCGGCCAGTTGATTCCCGGTACCAACGAGGATGCCGAATTGGACGAAGACGCGTTGCGCGCGATCGCGCAGTCGGGACGGGGGACCTACGCGCGCGTCGGCGACGCCGGCGAGCTGCGCGCGCGGCTCGGGAGTTTGGCGCAGGCCACCGTCAACGAACGCCGCCGCGTGGATGTGACCGTGCAGTCGGCGCTTGCCGCCGGCGTGTTGGCGTTCGGCGCAACGCTGGGCGCGCTTGCGCTCGGGCGCTTTCCATGAGCCAGGAGACGCCGGATCCGCTGGCCCAGCTTCGCCGCAGCTACGATCGCGACACGCTCGACGAAGCGCACGCGGCGGACGAACCGTTCGCCCAATTCCGCCGCTGGCTCGACGACGCGCTGGCAGCCGAGCTGGTTGAAGCCAACGCGATGATGCTCGCGACGGCCGGCGCCGCCGGGCGCCCTTCGGCGCGCATGGTGCTGCTGCGCGGCTGGGACGAGCGCGGCTTCTTGTTTTTCACCAACTACGAATCGCAAAAGGGTCGTGAGCTCGCCGGCAATCCGGCCGCGACGCTGCTGTTCTATTGGGATAAGCTCGAGCGCCAGGTGCGCATCGACGGCCGGGCCGGGAAACTGACCGCCGCCGAGTCGGATGCCTACTTCGCACGGCGTCCTCGCGGTCACCGCATCAGCGCGTGGGCCTCACCGCAGAGTGAGGTCATCCCGGGACGAGCGCTGCTCGAAGCGCGGATGGACGAAATGGAACGCCGCTTCGCCGGCGCCGACGTACCGCGCCCGCCGCACTGGGGCGGCTACCGGGTCGTTCCGGAGCGGATCGAGTTTTGGCAAGGGCGTGCCAACCGCGCCCACGACCGGCTCGTTTACGTGAGCGTGCCGCCGGCCTGGCGGCGCGAACGGCTCGCGCCGTAGCGCAGGGCAATTGAGCGCGCTCACCAAGAGCTAGCGACGCCCGGGAACCCGCCGCTTGAGAGGGACTCATGATGTTGCTGCGCCGGCTTGTCTTCGTTGGGATCGCTGCGGCGATGTGCCTCATCCCCGCCGTGACGGCTAGAGCCGCCGATGCGTACGACATCGACGTCGTGCTGCCGATCAGCGGAACGTTCGCGTTCGTCGGGACGACGCATCAAAAAGAACTTCAGGTGCTCCAAGAGATCGTGAACAAGCAGGGCGGCATACAAGGCCGGCCGGTGAACTTCGTGTTTCACGACGACACGAGCAGTCCGGAGGTCTCGCTCCAGATCCACCAGGCGATCCTCGCGAAGCATCCGGCGGTCGTCTTGGGCTCGTCGTTCGGCGCGCTGTGTCAAGCGACGACCCCGCTCTACGTCACCAACGGGCCGGTCAATTACTGTTTCTCGCCGGTGATTCCGACCACCAAGGGCAGCTACGTGTTCTCGGCCAGCGTCGGCGGGCATGATCTCATCACGGCGACGATCCGGTATCTCTACGGCCGGGGCTGGAAGCGCATAGCGACGCTCAACACGACCGATGCGTCGGGCCAAATCGGCGACCGTGACATCGCCTCCGTCATGGCGATGCCGGAGTTCAAAGACATGACGCTGCTTGCGACGGAGCATTTCGGCAACCTGGACACCAGTGTGACCGCGCAAGTCTCGAAAATCAAAGCGCTGAACCCGCAGGCGGTGATCATCTGGGCGCCGGGCACCGCCTTCGGCACCGCGCTGCACGCCGTCAGCGATATCGGTCTCGACGTGCCGATCGCGACGACGAGCGCCAACATGGTCACCCCGCAGATGAAGTCGTACGCGGCGTTCGTTCCGAAACTCGTCTTGTTCCAGGGCATCGGATACGTCGCCGGCGCGGTGCACAAAGATTCGCCGGCGATGGCGGCCTACGTGGCCGGGATGAAAAGCGCCGGCATGGTCCAAGACTTCCAGACCGGGATGGCCTGGGATCCGGCGATGATCGTGATCGACGCGTTGCGCAAGGTCGGTCCGAACGCTACCGCCGAGCAACTGCACGCCTATCTCGAGGGCCTGCACGATTACACCGGCATCAGCGGCACCTACGACTTCCGCGACGGCAGCCAGCGCGGTTTGGGCGTGGATGCCGCGTTGATCATGCGTTGGGATCCGGACAAACTGGACTTCGTGAGCGTCAGCAAAGCCGGCGGCGCGCCGCTGTAGCCCGCCGCGCCGCGCTCGCGATGTTCGCACCGAGCGTGAGCCAACCGGCGAGCCCGGTCAGCGCCGCCGCGCCGAGCAGCGCCGGTAGCCCTGCGATCAGCGCGACGGCGCCGGCCGCGACCGCGAATTGAAAGAACGCGAAGCACGTCCAACTCAGCGGCGTGACGAGCAATTCGCCGGGTTGCGTCTCGTCGTCGTCACCGCGCGCGATCGTCGCAATCAGCCGCACGCCGATGTGGTGGATGTGAGCGTTCACCATCTGCCCGATCCAGCCGACGAGCATGACGTAGACCGCGGCCGGGCCCCACGGTACGCCCGCGAGAACGCACAGGGCAAGCACGAGGCCGGCGACGAGCCACCCGGCGCCGGCGGCCAGAAACGCCTGGGGCGGGCGGTGCTTCACGGTTGCCCGCCGCAGGATGTCGGCCAGGTTGCCGGCATACACGATCGCACCCGCGAGCAGCGCGAGCGCGCCGAGCCACACGATCGCCGGCAGGGCCAGCAGCACGCCTGCCACGATCGCGATGACGCCGGCCGGTTCGAGGGTTCCGGCCACGATGTGGGCCCACGGAAAGCGCGAACCGGCACCGCTGATCGGCCGCACGGTGCGCGTGGAAACGCCCATGACGAGAACGGTGAGCCAGCCGATGAGCCCAAACGACGCGTGGATGGGCGGTCCGGTAACGAGCAGCGAGCCCGGCGCGCGCCCGTCCAACGCCAAGGTGAGCGCGACGCCGATTCCCACCGCGACGAGCAGCGCCGACAACGTAATGCTCAACGCGCCCGCGACGGCCGCCTCGGCACGCGGGCCCGTAAACGCCGGCGCCAGCGTGAACGCTGCCGGGATCAGATACGCGGCGAGCGCGAGCGCGATGAGCGTCGCAGCCCACGGTAACGCGCTCGTCGAGCCGGTCCAGAACGCCGCCACCAGCACGGCCACGCCGAGGCCGTAGGGCAACAGCGCGCCGCGTGCGATGCGCTCGCCCTTCCACGACACGTCGGTAAACTGCGGGATGACGTGGACGAGTACGGCGAGGGCGGTCAGCGTGAGCCAGCCGAGCGCGACGAGATGCAGCCACGCGAGCGCGGGGAGTCCGAGCGTGAACGGCCGCCCGGCGGCGAGAACGACGAGCAAGATCCACGACAGACCGTGCGCGAGTTGTCCGGCCCCGAACGCAAACGGTGGAATCCAATGTAGGCGCCGCGGCTGCTGCGGCATCAGAACACCCCCGGTGCCGGCCGGCTCGGCGCGCGGACGCGCTGCCACGCTATGTAGACGAAGAGCGCGATCGCCGCCGGCTGTGCGAGGGCCGAGAGCGCCAGGGCCAGCGCCGCGAGCGGTGGTCGCCCCGCCAACTGAAACCATGGTTCGGCGAGGAGTCGCAGCGCGAGACCTCCGTTGAGCAAGCAGAAGCACGCGTACACGAGTGCCGAGGGATACCGTCCCGCCGTCGCTGGAAAGCGTTCGCGGTTGAGCGGCAACATCCACAGCGCGATGCCGATGACGATGTTCACCAGCCAACCCACTTCGCCGAGATGCCCGTGCTCGATCGCGATGACGTACGGCACCGGCCGCCCTGCTGCTTCGAGGAGCAACAGAACAGCGCCGAGCACGAACGAGAGGGCGAGACAGATCAAACCGGTCTTAACGAAGAGGCGCGATTGGTACGGCATGCGCGGTGGTCCTTTTCGTACGGCGTGCTCCGTCCAGGGTACGTCTTTGCGCCGTTTGGTGGTAGGCTCGATGTCGGGATGGACGAGCGTCCGGCGGACGAGGAGCGCGACGTGGCGGAGACCGCCGAGCACGTGCCCGAGCTGCGCCGCTAAGCCGGAGAAGCGAGCCGGGGGCGGAAACGGCGATTCGCTCGCCCAATCTACGCTGGAATGTCCCGGCGTTGCGTTCTCGTCATCGGCTCTGGTCCGATCGTCATCGGTCAAGCCGCCGAGTTTGATTACGCCGGCGTTCAGGCGTGCCGCGCCCTGCGCGAGGAAGGCCATCGGGTCGTCCTCGTCAACTCGAACCCCGCCACGATCATGACCGATCCCGAGGTCGCAGATGCCGTTTATCTCGAGCCGCTGACCGTCAAGTCGATCGAAGCGATCATCGCGCGCGAACGGCCGGATGCGCTGCTTCCGACGCTGGGCGGTCAGACCGGGCTGAACATGGCGGTGGAGCTCGCCGCCGCCGGGGTGCTCGAACGCTACGCCGTCGAACTGCTCGGCACGCCGCTGGAGACGATCCAACTGGCCGAAGACCGCGAACGCTTCAAGAACAAGATGCTCGAGATCGGCGAACCGGTACCGCCGAGCATCGTCGTCACCGACGTCGAGGCCGGCGTCGCGTTTGCCGTCGAACACGACTACCCGCTGATCGTGCGGCCGGCCTACACGCTGGCCGGCACCGGCGGCGGCCTCGTGCACAACGAAGCCGAGCTGCGCGCGACGCTCGCCACGGGGTTGGCCGCATCGATCATCAATCAAGCGCTGGTTGAAACCTCGCTCTTGGGCTGGAAAGAGATCGAGTACGAAGTCCTGCGCGATCGCGCCAACAATTGCATCGTCGTCTGCAACATGGAGAACATCGATCCGGTCGGCGTGCATACCGGCGACTCGATCGTCGTCGCCCCCTCGCAAACATTGAGTGACCTGGACTACCAGATGCTGCGCACCGCGAGCATCAACGTCATTCGCGCGCTCAACGTGCAGGGCGGCTGCAACATCCAGTTCGCGCTGCACCCCGACCGGCGCGAATATCAGATCATCGAGGTCAATCCGCGCGTTTCGCGGTCGTCGGCGCTGGCCTCAAAAGCGACCGGGTATCCGATCGCCAAGATCGCGACCAAGATCGCGCTCGGCCACACGCTCGACGAGATCCCCAACCCCGTCACCGGGATCACCAAGGCCGCCTACGAACCGACGCTCGACTATTGCGTCGTCAAGGTTCCGCGCTGGCCGTTCGACAAGTTTCCGCTGGCCGATTTTCGCCTCGGCACCCAGATGAAGTCGACCGGCGAGGCGATGGGCATCGGGCGTACCTTTGCCGCCGCGCTGATGAAGGCGATTCGCGGGCTGGATCTCAAGTTCGAAACGCTGACCGGCGGCGCGTTCCGCGAATGGAGCGACGAAGAGCTGTGGCGCGCCGTCGAGGAGCCGACGCACGACCGGATCTTTGCGATTTGCGAGCTCTTGCGCCGCGACCGCAGCATCGACGATATCCACGCGCGCTCGTCGATCGATCGCTTCTGGCTGTGGGAACTCGAAGAGCTGGTGGAGCTCGAGGACGAGCTGCGCAAGTTCAAGAGCAAGCCCGGCCAACCGATGATGTATCCGCCCCCGGCGCTGATCAAGCTTGCCATCGTGGCCGGCTACTCGACGCGCGGGATCAACTCGCTCTTCGGCGGCGAATTCAAGAGCGTCAACGATCGCGGCCAGTTCCGCATGGTCGACACGGCCGCGGCCGAGTTCCCCGCGCGCTCGCCCTACTACTATCTTTCGCGCGGGGAAACCGACGAGATGCGCAAGCCGCCGCAGTCCGCGGTCGTGGTCGTCGGCAGCGGGCCGATCCGCATCGGCCAAGGCATCGAGTTCGATTACTCGTGCGTCCACGCCGCGTGGGCGCTGCGCGAGGCCGGCCGCTCGGCGGTCGTGGTCAACAACAATCCCGAAACGGTGTCGACCGACTTCGACGTCTCCGACATCCTGGTGTTCGAGCCGCCGGGTCCGGACGAGGTCGAATCGGCGTATCGCAGCACCGGCGCCGAAGGAGTGATGCTCGCGTTCGGCGGGCAAACCGCGATCAATCTCGCCGACGAACTCGCGCGGCGCGGGGTGAAAATCATCGGCAGCGACCAGCGTTCGCTCGATCTGGCCGAGGACCGCGAGAAATTCGACGCGGCGCTCGAGCGCCTCGGCGTCGCACGCCCGCAGGGCCGTGCGGCGAAAGCGTTCCGCGAAGCGCGCATCATCGCGCGCGAGCTCGGCTTCCCCGTCATCGTGCGGCCCTCGTACGTGCTCGGCGGCCGCGGCATGGAGATCGTGCACAACGAGGCCCAACTCGCAAGTTACGTCGAGAGCGCGCCGCCGATTACGCCCGGCGCGCCGCTGCTCGTCGACAAGTACCTGCGCGGCCTCGAAGTGGAAATCGACGCCGCCTACGACGGCGAGGACATTCTCATCCCGGGAATCTTCGAGCACGTCGAGCGCGCCGGCGTCCACTCCGGCGACTCGATCTCCGTCTTCCCGACCCAGACGGTCGCACCCGAAATGGAAGCGCGCATGGTCGAAGTGACGCACGCGATCGCGCGCGAGCTCGGCATTCGCGGCCTGATCAACATCCAGTTCGTCATTCATAACGGCGCGCTCTACATTCTCGAGGCGAACCCGCGCGCGAGCCGGACGGTACCGATCATCTCGAAGGCGACCGGGATCAACCTCGTTGCGGCGGCCACCCGCATCGCGCTCGGTGAGAAGCTGCGCGACATGCCGTGGGGGACCGGCTTGCGCCCGCGCCCGGCTTACACGGTCGTCAAGGTTCCGGTGTTCTCGTTTGCCAAAATGCGCGGCGTCGAAACGATCCTCGGCCCCGAGATGAAGTCGACCGGCGAAGTGTTGGGCATCGACGAAACCTACGCCGGCGCGTTGCTCAAAGGTTTTCTCGGCGCGGGGATCCGGCTGCCCAGCGAGGGCGGCCGCATTCTCGTCTCGATCTCCGACGAAGACAAACCGCAGTCCGTCGCGATCTTGCGCCAGTTCGTCGACTTGGGCTTCACGCTGGTCGCGACCCGCGGGACGCACGATTTCTTGGCGCTGCAGGGCATCGCCGCCGAAACGATCGACGCGATCGGTGACGGTTCGCCGAACGTGCTCGACGCGATCGCGCAACGCACCGTCGATCTCGTGATCAACAACGCCGGCGGTGCGCGCCGTGGATCGAGCGACAACTTCCGGATTCGCCGCGCCGCCGTCGAAGCGTCGATCGCCTGTCTGACGAGCCTCGACACCGCGGCGGCGCTCGTGACGGCGTTGCGGTCGGACCCCGGTCCGCCGCGTTCGCTGCAAGAGTACCAAGCGATGCACCGCGAGACGATCGGCGCCGCATAAATGGAACCAGCAATCGACGCCGGCGAGCCGTACGCCTTCGTGTTGGGCGGGAACGCCAACACGCTCGCGTTCACCTCCAGTCTCGTGCCGGAAAATCGCCAGATCGCCGCGTGGCTCGTGCCGCTGGCCTGGACGCCGATCGGCGTCGTCCTCGGCGAGAACTGGCAACGGGTGAACATCGCCGCCGACAACCTCGCAGCGTGGGGCGATACGACCTTTGCAGCGGACGACGAGCGGGCGTTCGTCTCGTCGGTGCGCGATCTGGAGATGCTCGCGCGGATCGGCTGGAGCGCGCCCGTGCCGTCCGAACTCACCGAAGCGACGCTGGTCAACCCCGACGATCTGCCCGAAGATCTGCTCGAAGCGTTCGCGCATCCGGCCGAGACGCTGATCCAGTGCGCGATCTGCCGGCGCTCGTGCGTGCGTGACGACTTCGTGTGGAACGAGCGGCGTCTGTGCGCTTGGGACTACCACGCCACGGTCTTCGGCAAGCGCGGTCCGTGGCACGCCGAGCCGTATGAAGAGCGGCATTTCGCAACGTTGCCGGCATGCAAGTACGTGGCTCATCCGCTGCTGGAAGACGTCGGCGTCGATGCGATCCTCGCCATCGACGGCATCGATGAAGCGCTGGCGCAACGCATCATCAACGAAGTGATCGCAGCCGACCCGACGCGCGCGCACCTCGCCGTGCAAACGCTCGGCGGTTTCACGGTGTTGCGCGAACGCAACACGACGGGGGTCGAATCCTGACCGATAAAGCGATCGGCCGCCTGCGAACGCTGTTTCTCGTTCTGTTCGCGCTGCTGGCCCTGCGGCAACTGCAGATCGCGCTGTTCGAAGCACCGGGGCTCGATGCCGACGCGCGCAACCCGCGGCGCAGCGATATCGCGAGCGGCCGCGGCACGATCGTCGCGCGTGACGGAACGCCGCTGGCCCTCACGCGCAACGACCGGCGCGTTTACCCGCTCGGCAGCTTGACCGCGCACGTGATCGGCTACGCCTCGCTGCGCTACGGAACGGCCGGGCTCGAGGACGCCTTCGATCGCGTGCTCGCGCCGCCGGCCGCCGGCGCCGGCGCGTGGGCGGAGATCGCGAGCTTGCTAAGCGGCGGGCGCAGCGCGCCGCGCGGGGCCGAGATCGTCACGACGCTCGACCTCGACGTGCAGCGCACCCTGCAGGCGGAACTCGCGCAGCGCCCCCGCGCCGCCGGCGTCGTCATGGATCCGCGCACCGGCGCCGTGATCGCGCTCGCCGCCACGCCGTCCTTCGATCCGAACAGGCTGGACCGTGACTGGGCGGCGCTCGTCGCCGATCCGGCGTCGCCCTTGCTCGACCGCAGCACCTCGGGGCTCTATCCGCCCGGCTCGACGTTCAAGATCGTCACCGCGGGCGACGCGCTCGAGGCGGGGCTCGTGACGCCGGCGACGACCTTCGTCGATACCGGTGGTCTGCAAGTCGGGAACTTCGTCGTCCACAACGACCGCAACGAGATCACCGGAACCCAGAACCTCACCGGCGCCTTCGCGCTCTCGAGCAACGTCGACTTTGCTTCGATCGCGCTCAAAATCGGCGCCGATCGCTGGTTCGAGGATGCGGCGCGCTGGGGCTTCGGCCAGCCGATGAACTTCGATCTGCCGGTCGCCCGCGACCGGCTCCCGGCCCGGGACGAGGTCAGCCCGTCGGTCCTCGCCCAACTGGGCTTCGGCCAAGCGTCGCTGCTGGTAACGCCGATTCGGATGGCGCTCGTCGCCGCGACGATTGCCGACGGCGGCCGGACGCCCCGGCCGTACTTGGTGCACAGCATCGCCGGCAGCGAAACGAGCTTGGCGACGGCGCCCGAACAACTTGCCGCTCCGCTGGGTCTCGACACGGCGAACGAGGTCCGCGACCTGATGATCGCGGTCGTGCAGCGCGGGACCGGTACCGCGGCTGCCCTGCCCGGCGTTACGGTCGCGGGCAAGACCGGCACGGCGACCAACCCGCACGGCGCCGCGCATTCGTGGTTCGTCGCGTTCGCCCCGGCGCAAGCGCCGCGCGTCGTCGTCGCGGTGATCGTGGAGAACGGCGGGTACGGCGCGGCGGTCGCGGCACCGATCGTACGGGACGTCCTACGGGTCGCGCTTGCTCGAACGCGAACGTAACGTGACGTTGGAACTCGAACACGTCTTCAACGGCCGCTACCGCGTCGATACCCGCTTGGGTACCGGCGGGATGGCGATTGTGTATTGCGGGACCGACCTTTTGCTGCGCCGGCGCGTCGCGATCAAGGTGCTGCGCGATCAGTTCTCGGCCGACGACGACTTCATCAAGCGTTTCTCGTACGAGGCTCAAGCTGCCGCGCGGCTCTCGCACCCTAACGTCGTCAACGTCTACGATTTCGGGCACGAAGGCGACGCGTATTTCATCGTGATGGAGCTGGTCGAGGGCGAAACGCTGGCGGCGATGTTGCGCGGCGAGCGCCGCATCCCGGAAGCGGTGGCCATCGATTACGCTACGCAGATCGCCGCGGGCCTCGCGTTCGCGCACCGTCAGGGGCTGTTGCACCGCGACGTCAAACCGGCGAACATCCTCATCACCGGCGACGACGTCGTCAAGCTCGGCGATTTCGGCATCGCGCGCGCCGTCGCCGAGAACGCGATCGGCGTGACGCAGCCCGGGATGGTAATGGGCAGCGTCGCGTACGTTTCGCCGGAACAAGCGCAGGGGCGCGAACTCGATGCCCGCTCCGATTTGTATTCGCTGGGCGTCGTGCTCTTCCAAATGGTCACCGGCCGGCTCCCGTTCAACGGCGACACGCCGGTTGCGGTCGCGCTCAAGCACGTCTCCGAACCCGCGCCCCGGCTCGACCCGGCGCGCGACGGCGTGAGCCCCGCGCTCGCGTCGATCATCGCCACCCTGCTGCAGAAGAACCCCGCCGAGCGGTTCGCTTCGGCCACCGAACTGGGTCGCGCGTTGCGCGAAGCGCGCGAGGAGCCTGCGCTGAGCCTGGGCTTCGCCGCCCGCGCGAGCGGCGATGCGCCGACGTCGCGCTTTGCGCCCGTCGGTCCGCCGCCGCCGCCGCCGCGCGCGTCGGCTTCGCCCGACCGGCCCGGCGGCAACGGCGTCGCGACCGTCGACGAGCCGATGCCGCCCGCGTTCGACCGCCGCTGGATTCCGTTCTTTGCGCTGATGCTCATCGTGGCGAGCGTCGTCGGTTACCTCGGTGCGCGCGCCCTCGGACCGCGCAAGGACATCGCCGTCGCGAGTTTCGTCGACCGTAGCTCGATGCAGGCGCAGCAGTCGCTGGTCGCTGCCGGCCTGCGACCCGACGTGCGCGCCGAGGTCAGCGAGACCGTGCCGATCGATCGCGTGATTCGCCAAGATCCGCCGCCGGGAACGATGACGTCGCGCGGTTCGGCGGTCACGCTGTTCGTTTCGAGCGGTGCTCCGCTGGTCGCGATTCCCGACGTCAAAGGCTTCACCGCCTCGGATGCGGAGCACATGCTCGCCGGCGCGAAATTCAAGACGAAGATCGAGGGGCGCTTCGACGCCAACGCGGCCAAAGACACCGTCCTCGACGTGAGCCCCGCCGCCGGTACCAGCGCCGGCGAAGGCAGCACGATCACGCTCACGGTTTCGCAGGGCCGCCAGCCCGTGCGCGTGCCGCAACTGGTCGGCGCCTCGGTCGACGCGGCGCGGGCGCAGCTCGCAAAGATCGGGCTCAAGCTCAACGTCGATCAGCAGACGCCGAGCGACCTGATCCCGAGCGGCACGATCATCTCGCAAGCCCAGAGCGGCGGCAGCACCGTCGATCCGGGATCGACGATCGGCATCACCGTGAGCACGGGTCCGGTGCCGGTGTCCGTTCCGGACGTGAGCGGGCAGCCGCCGCCGGCCGCGATCGCCACGCTGCAAGCGGCAGGCTTCACGGTCCGCATCCAATACATCGTCGACGCGACCAACGCCGGAGGCAACGTTTCCGGTCAGGATCCCGCCGGCAACGCGACCGCACCGCGCCGCTCGACGGTCACGATCGACGTTGCGGTCCCGGGGACCGTTCCCGACGTGACGAACATGTCGCTCGACGATGCCAAAGCGGCGATCGTCGCGAGCGGTTACACCGTCGGCAACGTCGCGGTGACGCAGGACGGGCCCGATGGTAAGGTGGCGCGCACTGAGCCGGAAGCGAACGCGTCGCTGCGGCCGGGCGAAGCGGTGTCGATCTACTATCACGGCGTGGCCCACTGATGCGCGTCCTGGGCGTCGATCCAGGACTGCGCACCACCGGTTACGGCGTCGTCGAAGCCGCCGGCGGAGCGTTCCGGTTGATCGAAGGCGGCGTGCTTCGTCCGAAGACGGCGCTGTCGCTCGACGCGCGGCTCGCGCAATTGCACGCGGCGATGCTGGAGGTCGTGCGCGCGACGCGCCCCGACTGCATGGTCGTCGAAGAGTTGTGGTCGGCGCCGAAGCATCCGCCCACGGCCGTCCTCATGGGTCACGCGCGCGGCGTCATCGCGCTCGTTGCCGGCCTGTGCGGGATTCAATTCGAAGAGCTTTCGCACGTGACCGTCAAACGCGCGCTGACCGGCAACGGCGCCGCGCGCAAGGATCAGGTCAAGACGATGGTCTGCGTGCATCTCGCCCTGACGGTCGCACCCGAACCCGACGACGTCTCCGATGCCCTCGCGCTGGCTCTCGTGTTCGCGATGCGCAGTTTGTCACCAGCATTGGCGGCGGAGCGAGCACCGCGTAATCGTGCCCAGCTCCCCGAGTCATTGCGAGCTCGGGTCCTTTAAAATGTTTTCGCGCATCGCGGGGACGTTGTTCGGACGCGATGGCGATACCGTGCGGCTGGACGTTTCCGGGCTCACCTACGATGTCGTGTTGCCGCCGAGCGTAGCGGACAAGATCGATGCTGCGCCCGGAGCTCCGATCGCGCTGGAGGTGTACGCGCAGCTGCAGATCGACGGGAACTCGGCGCGATATGTGTTCTTCGGTTTCACCAATACGATCGAGCGCGAGTTTTTCGAGGCGCTCATTTCGGTCGCCGGCGTCGGGCCGAAAGCCGCGGCGCGCGCGTTTTCCGCGCCGATGGGGCGGATCGCGCGCGCAATCGACGCCGGCGACCACGTCTTCCTCAAGACGTTACCGGGGATCGGCCAGCAGAAGGCGCGCGACATCGTGGCGAAGTTGCAGGGTAAGGTGGGACGCTTCTTGTTGATCCAAGACGCTCCGGTGCGCCCCGAACCGTCGCCGATGCCCGATTTCGCCGCCGAGGCTCTGGCGGTGCTGCTGCAACTCGCCTACAAGCGCGGCGAGGCCGAAACGATGATCACCGAAACGCTCGCCGCCGCACCGCACATTCGCGATGCCGAAGCGCTGCTGGCCGAAATTTACCGCTTCCGTAACCGCGAGACCGCGCCCTCGTGAGCGACGCCGACGTTCGAAAGAAGATCGTCGGGCCTGCGGATACCGAGGCGCGTGCCATCGATGCGGATGCGTCGCTCGAAGATGCGGTGTACGGCGCGACGCTGCGCCCGCGCACGTTTGAGGACTACGTCGGGCAGCGTCAGATCGTCGAAAATCTGCGCATCGCGATCGACGCCGCGAAGCGCCGCGGCGAGACGCTCGAACACGTGCTGTTCTCGGGCCCGCCGGGCCTGGGCAAGACGACGCTCGCGAATCTAATCGCAAAAGAGCTCGGCGGAACGCTGCACGGCTCGTCCGGTCCGACGCTCGAGAAGCCCAAAGATCTGGTCGGCATCTTGACCGCCCTGGGCGCCGGCGACGTGCTGTTCATCGACGAAATCCATCGGCTCGGCGCGGTCGTCGAAGAGTACCTCTATCCGGCGATGGAAGATTTCCAGATCGACTTCGTCGTCGATCGCGGCGCGTACGCGAAGACGCTCAAGCTGCCGCTCAAGCGCTTCACGCTCGTCGGCGCCACGACCCGCGCAGGCATGTTATCCGCGCCGCTGCGCGACCGCTTCGGGCTCATGTATCACCTGGACTACTACGACCCGGCCGAGCTGCAGCGCATCGTGGAGCGCAGCGCGCGCGTCCTCGAGGTGCGCATCGACGAGCCCGGGGCCGCAACGATCGCCAAGCGCAGCCGCGGCACGCCGCGCGTCGCGAACCGCTTGTTGCGACGCGTGCGCGACTTCGCCGAGGTGCGTGCCGACGGCATCGTGACCGGCCCGGTTGCCGACGAGGCCCTGCGGCGCGAAGGCGTCGACGAACGCGGACTCGACCGGCTGGATCGCGCCTATCTGCGCACGATCGCCGAAGGCTACGGCGGAGGCCCGGTCGGGATCAACGCGATCGCGGCGACGTTGACCGAGGATCTCGAAACGCTCGAGGACGTCGTCGAACCGTATCTGTTGAAAATCGGCTTCGTGCAACGCACCGCGAACGGCCGCAAGACGACGGCCGCGGCGTTCGCGCATCTGGGCCTCGTCGCGCCGAGCGGCGCCGACCCGCCGGGATTGTTCACGTGATCGTACGCGCCGCGTTTCTCAAGGGATTGCTCGTGGCGACCGGCGGCCTGGATATTTGGGAACCGCCGGATCCCGAACTGCCGTCGTCGCCGCCGACGCCGGCGCCGCTCCAGCCGCCGCCGGGCAACAGCATCGTGCGCGTGCAGCTTGCCGACGGCACGATCGAGACGCTCGACGTCGAGAAGTACCTCTACGGCGTGGTGCCGCTCGAATCGCCGCCGAGTTGGCCGGTCGCCGCGTTACAAGCGCAGGCGATCGTCGCGCGCACCTACGTGCTCCAAAAGCGCACGCTTTCGCGCCCGTTCGACGTGCTGGCCAGCGACGCCGATCAGCGCTACGGCGGGGTTGCCGCCGAGCATCCGGCGTCGAGCGCCGCGGTCGACGCCACGCGCGGTCAAACACTCGCCTACCTGGGTGGACCGGCAAGCGTGTTCTACAGTTCGTGCTGCGGCGGACACAGCGCCGATGCCGACGAGCTGTGGGGCCGCGCCGGCTTGCCGTATTTGCGCGGCGTCGACGATCCGTATTGTACCGCGTCGCCCGACTATCGCTGGCAGCGCTCGCTGCCGCTCGATCGGGCCCGGGCCGCTTTGGCCGATCGCCTGACCGGGCCTCCGGTCGATGCCGTGCTCGACGATCCGGACGACTCCGGCCGGCCGCGAACCGTCACGTTTCACGCTGACGGCGGGGTCGCGCTGGCGCTGAGCGTGAGCGACGTGCGCCGCAGGTTCGGGGCCGAAACCGTTCGCAGCTTGTGGCTGCGCGAGATCGACTTCGATCGCACGCAGGCCGTACCGCTCGTCGTCATCGAAGGCTCGGGCCGTGGGCACGGTGTCGGACTCTGCCAATGGGGTGCACGCGGCATGGCTCTTAATGGAGCCGGGGCTGCTGCTATCCTGGCCCATTTTTTCCCGGGCACCGCGGTGACCGGTGGCTGATCAGGAGAAACGTAAGGCAGCCGGGGCCCTTCGCCTACGCAAATACATCCCCGTCAGCGTCGAAGAGAAGCTGACGTTCACGCTCTTCCGGGCCTCCGTTGCGGACATCTCCGCGACCGGGGCGCGCTTGATCACGAGCGAGTACCTCTCCAAGGGGACGCGCTGGATCATCACGATGAAAGAAACGCCGCATCTGACGCTCAAGGCCGAAGTGCGCTGGGTCAAGATGGATCAGAATCCGCGTCCGGGCGCCAATCCACAGTTTCAAGTCGGGATGCAGTTCCTCGAGGTGAACGCCGAAGACAACAAGCGGATCACCGCGTACCTGGAGTTCGAAAAAGCGCGATCGGAAAAGATTTAGGGGACGCCGCCGCCTACGACTACACCCTCCCGGAGGAGCGCATCGCGCGCACGCCCGCCGAGCGTCGCGAGGATGCCAAGCTGCTGGTCCTCGAGCCCGGGGGCGAGGTGCGCGATCGGACCTTCGCGGAGTTCCCGGCGCTGCTGCGCGCGGGGGACGTGCTGGTGCTCAACGAGACGCGCGTCATCCCGGCGCGCTTGCGCTTTGCGCGCGCGAGCGGGGGCGCCGGCGAAGTGTTGCTGCTGCGGCCGGCCGACCGCGCCGGGTTCGATTTTACGGCCCGGAGGTGGTACGCGCTGGTGCGGCCGGCCCGGCGGCTGCCGCCGGGAACGCGCTTGGAGATCGGCGGCGCCGGGGCGACGATCGAAGGCATCGCCCCCGACGGCCGGCGGATCGTGCGCTTCGAGGATGACGTCGACGTCGCCGAGCTGCTCGAGCGCGCCGGCGAGCTGCCCCTTCCGCCCTACGTCGGTCCGGGCGACGCGGCGCGGGCGGCCCGCTACCAGACCGTCTTCGCCCGCATTCCGGGCAGCGTGGCCGCCCCGACCGCCTCGCTCCACTTCACGCAGACCGCGTTGGGCGCGATCGCCGCCCGGGGCGTCGAGATCGTCCGGCTCACCCTCGACGTCGGGGTCGGGACGTTCCGGCCGATGCGCCCGGGCCCGATCGCCGCCCACCGCATGCACGGTGAGCGGTACGCGATTCCCGCGGCGACGGCCGCGGCCGTCAACCAGGCGCGCGCGGCGGGCCGGCGCGTGGTCGCGGCCGGCACGACGGTCGTGCGGGCCCTCGAAGGGTCGGCGGCGGCGGACGGGTTCGTCCATCCGGGCGCCACGGAGACCGAGCTGTTCATCACACCGGGGTTCCGCTTCCGGGTCGTGGACGCGCTGCTGACGAACTTCCACCTGCCGCAGTCGACCCTACTGGTGTTGGTGACTGCGTTCATCGGCCACGACCGGATGCGCGCAGCCTACGATGCTGCGATCGCCCGGGGTTACCGATTCTTTTCGTTCGGCGATGCGATGTTCGCAGAGCGCGCCGAGTCCGAGCCGAAGAAGGGCGAGCATGGGTGACACCCCGATCCTCGAAATCTCGCGTCTCGAAGAGATCTTCGAAGACGATTCGGCTGGGATCGCCGATCTACTCGAAGCGGCGATGGGGACCGGGGCCACCAACCAGGCCACCCTGCGCGACGCCTTGGCGCGCCGGGCGCTTGACGAGGTGATGCGGGCCGCGCACGCCATCAAGGGGAGTACGGCCAACATCGGGGGCAACGAGGTCGCGGCGCTGGCCGCGCGGATCGAAGATGCGGCCCGCGCGCAGACTTGGGACGGGATCGAGCCCGCCGCAATCGAACTCGACGAGGCTTACGAACGCTTGCGCGAAGCCGTGCGCGCCTATCGAGCGGGAATCTCGTGAATCCAAACCCCTCCACCACCCCGAACAAAGTCCTCGTGGTCGACGACGTTCAGACCAACCTGACCGTGTTCGCCAAGGTCGTCTCGCAAATTCCCGAGACGGAAGCGGTCTGTTTCACCTCGGCCAAAGACGCGCTGACCTGGGCCGGTCAAAACGAGTGCGTGCTGATCATCGTCGATCAAAGCATGCCCGAACTGAGCGGCATCGAGTTCATCACCGAAGTGCGCAGTCACGGCAACAGCTACACGCCGATCGTCATGATCACCGGCCACAGCGAAAAAGAACTGCAACGCGAAGCGCTCAAGCGCGGGGCCTCGGCGTTCCTGGGGAAGCCGGTCGACCCGGTAGCGTTCGTCAGCTTAGCCCGCAACTTGATCCAGTTGCGCGGCGCGCGTATGGAAACGATGGCCAAGGCCGGTGCCGCGCACGCCGAAAAGGAATCCGCCAGCGAAGCCCTGTTCGCCCAGGAGCGCAATACCCTCGATGCGCTGGCGAAGATCATCGACCTGCGCGATCCGCGCACCGGCGACCACTGCCGGCGCGTCGCGCTCTTCTCGGAGGCGATCGCGGGCAAGATGGGGCTCTCGATGATCGAGGTGGCGCAGTTGGCGCAAGCGGCGCGCATCCACGACATCGGCAAAGTCTCGATGCCCGAGCGCATCCTCAACAAAACCTCACGCCTGCTGGGCGACGAGCGCGACGCGGCGAAAAAGCACGTGACCGACGGCACCGCGATGCTCGCCATGTTCACATCGCCGCTCCTGCACGCGGCGGCCGAGATCGTGCACTCGCACCACGAGCGCTTCGACGGTTCGGGTTACCCGGCAAAATTGGCCGGACCGGCAATTCCGCTTTTCGCCCGCATCGTCGCGGTCGCGGACACCTTTTCGGCCTTGACGTCGCGCCGCCCATGGCGCGAAGCCGCATCGGTCAGCATCGCGGTCGAGCAGATTGAGAAAGAATCGGGTTTCGGCTTCGAGCCGAAGATCGTCGGCGCGTTCCGCGACGTGATGCCCGAACTGCTGGATATCCGGGCCGAAGTCCCCGACCTCGTACCAGCCACGCGTTAAACGACGGCCGCGTCCGGCCGGCCGACGCGCGAGCGCGCGTTCGTGTACCACACCATCCCCGGCGCCGCGGCGCGCTGCTTGCGCACGTACTTGCGTTCGGTGAAGTCGATCTCGACACGCGGTGCGTTGCGCGCGCGGCTGTGGAGCGCGGCGAAATCGGCCGCGCAGTCGAGGTCGGTGGGATCGGGTTCGCCGCCCGGCGGCGGCTGAAGCACGACGTGCGAGCCCGGGATGCCGCGCGCGTGAAACCAGAGATCGTCGGGCCGGGCGATGCGAAACGTCACCTCCACGTTTTCACGCGGCGAGCGGCCGACGAAGATGCGCGCGCCGGACGGGCGTTCGATCCGCAGCGGCGCCCGGGCTGCGCGTTTGGCCCCCGTTAGGCCGGGCGTGCTTTTACGGCCTTCGATACGATCCAGTTCGGCGCCGACTTCGGCCAGGGTCGTCGCGTCGCCGCGCTCGGTCTCGAACGCCAAGTCCTCGAGCGACGCGCGCTTCGTTTCCAGCGCGGCGAGCCGGCGTTCGAGGTGCGGCAGCGCGTCGGCCGCTTTACGGTAACGCCCGAAGTAGTGCGCGGCATTCTCCTTCGCATCGAGGTCCGGATCGAGGACGATCTCGACAGCCTCGTCGCCGGGCGGACGGAACTGCGTCGCGCCGGGCGGGATGCCGGTGCCGTACGTGTGCAGCGCGTCGCCGGCTGCGCGCAGGGCGTCGCGGCCGGCCGCGTCGTTACGGCGTGCCGTAACCTGCGCGATTTCCGCGGCCACGTCGCGGAGCCGTTTCTCGATGCGGTTGCTCAGCGCCGTACGGCGCCGTTCACCCGCATCGCTGGCCCGGCGTCCGGCGCTCGTCGTGCGTGCCTCGGCGAAGAGCGGAAGAAGTGCCGGCACCGTGCTCGCCTCCAACGCGGCGAATTGCACCAACGGAACGACGTGTGCGGCGACGAGCTTGCCGGCCTCCCGGTAAACGTAGACGGGGGCGGCATGGTCGGCGGCGGCGACCGCCTCCGCCAGCAGCGCGGCAGCGCGCTCGGCATCCTGGCCGCCTTCCGCCGCCAGCGATTGGGCCAGCAGCCTCGGCAGGCTCGGTTGGGCGGCCTGCTGCGGCGGCGGGCGGTAGGGCCCTCCGACGCCGACGCTGCGGGTCTCGTTTTCGGCCGGGGAAAACTGCTTGGCGGCGGCGATCACGACACCGTCCCGCAGCAGCACGAGATTCCCGAAGCGCGGGATCAGCTCGGCAACGAGCTTGACCCCGCTGGCCACGCCGAAGCGCGAGGTCGTGCCGAAATCCACCACCAGGACGCGGTCGCCCGGGCGGCTGCGGACCGCCCCCACCCGCAGGCCCCGCAGCGCGGTCGCGATCGAACGCGCCCAGCCGGGGTCGCCGGCGATCGATAGCTCGGTTGCTTCGAGCGAGGCCAGCGGCGGCGAGCCGAAGATGTCGATCGTCAGCACGATGTCGCCCGCCTTGCGCCGGCCGCCGATCCGGATCCCGAAGCGCCCGTCGTCGAGCAGACCCCCGTCCACCACTCGCCCGCCGCGCAGCTCGCGTTCGAGTTCGAACGCCGCGCGCCGGATGAGAATCCAATCGGTGACCATCGCCGCGCCATCGGTTCACAGAGGGCTGCGCACGTTCCCCTAAGAACCTACGTTGGTTGCTTACGTGCATTGCGCGTGGGCGCACCCTGTGAGGAGAAGTAGCGTTCTAACCGGGCCCGGGCTGTTGTTCGTCGTGTCGGGGCCCTCGGGGGCCGGAAAAGACACGCTGGTCGACGGGCTGCGGGCACGCCACGAACGCCTCAAATACTCGGTATCCGCCACGACGCGCCCGCCGCGTCCGGGCGAACGGGAAGGCACCGAGTATTTCTTCGTAACGCACGAGGCGTTCCAGCAACGGCTCGCCGAGGGCGGCTTTCTCGAACACCGGCTCTATAACGACCACTATTACGGCACGCCGCGATCGTTCATCAATGAAGCGCTGTTGGACGGGTACGACGTGATCATGAAGCCTGAAGTCAACGGCGCGATCGCGATCAAGGAACGGTTCCCCGAAGCCGTCTTGATCTTCATCGTTCCGGACCGCTTCTCGGTCTTGCAAACGCGGCTCGAGGCGCGCCGGACCGAAACGACCGACGTCATTGCCCGGCGGCTGGCCATCGCCCACGAAGAACTGCGCTACGTTCGCCTGTTCGACTACCTGCTCGTCAACGAAGAAGCCCGGCCCGACACGGCGGTCGACGATCTCGAAGCGATCGTCCGCGCCGAACGCATGCGGATCTACCGCTACCCCGACACCCGGATCAAGGAAATCGAAGAAAACTAATGTCTGATTCAGTATTCGGCGATCTCGACGGCCTGCTCTCGCATGTCGACTCGAAATTCTCGCTCGTCAACGTCGTGACCAAGCGCGCGAAGCAGCTCAACAACGGCGCGCCGCCGCTGACCGACCGCGTCAACCCCAACAAGCCCGTCTCGACCGCGTTCAACGAAGTTCGCGAAGGGCGCATTCCCTACAAGCGGACCCGCGAGGGGATCAAGTAACTCTCGCGGACGGCGACGCCTTGTAACAACCATGTGCGGCATCGTGGGGTACATCGGCGCGCGCGATAGCGTGCCGGTGATCATGGATTCGCTCGGGCGGCTGGAATACCGCGGCTACGACTCGGCTGGGATCGCCGTGATCGACGCCACCGGCGCGCTGGTCGGATCGAAGGCCGAGGGCAAGCTGGCGCGCCTGGCCGAGCGCCTGGCCAACGGGGAAGCACTGCACGGCCACGTCGGCGTGGGCCACACGCGCTGGGCCACGCACGGCCGGCCCTCGGATGAAAATGCGCACCCGCATCTGGACTGTTCGAAGAAATTCGCCGTCGTCCACAACGGTATCATCGAGAATTACGCGGCGCTGCGCGCGCAGCTGATCGGCGAGGGACACACGTTCACGAGCGAGACCGACACCGAGGTACTCGCTCACTTGATCGAGCGCAACTATGCCGGCGACCTGGTGGCCGCCGTCCGCCACACGCTGGGCGAAGTCCACGGCGCGTTCGCCCTGGGGGTCATCTCCTCCGATGCGCCGGACCGGCTAATCTTCGCCCGCAACGGCGCCTCACCGCTGGTCGTGGGTCTGGGCGAGGGCGAGATGTTCGTGGCCTCCGACATCCCGGCGATCCTCCAATACACGCGCAAGGTGATCGTGCTCGAAGAGGGCGAGGTCGTCGAAGTGCGCCGCGACGGCTACGCGCTGACCGCCTTCGACGGGAAATCGATCGAGCGCGAAGTCCGTCAGATCGCCTGGGAAGCTTCGTCGGCCGAGAAGAGCGGCTTCAAGCACTTCATGCTCAAAGAGATCTTCGAGCAGCCGAACGTGATCAAGGAGACGCTGAGCGGGCGCATCGACGAGTCGTGCGACGTCCAGCTCGGTTCCGAGCTCAAAATCGAAGAGATCGTGCTGCGCGCGATGACCAAGATCTCGATCACCGGCTGCGGCACGGCCTACCACGCCGGCATGGTGGGCATGTATTTGATGCGAGCGCTGTGCAAGATCCCGGTCGAGATGGAACTCGCCTCCGAGTTTCGCTACGGCGACCGGGCGATGGATCCGCGTACGCTCACGATCGCGATGTCGCAATCCGGCGAGACCGCCGACACGATCGAGGCCGTGCGGATCGCGCTCGAAGCCGGTGCGCCGGTCATCGGCATCTGCAACGTCGTCGGCTCGCACCTCACCCGCATCGCCGACGGCACGCTGCATACGCGCGGCGGTCCGGAAATCTCGGTTGCCGCGACCAAGACGTACGCCTCGCAGGCGATCGCGGCGACGCTCTTGGCACTCTACCTGGCGCGCGTGCGCAGGTCGGCCCCGCTCGAGCGCCTGCGGGAGATCGCCGAGGGCACGCGCCTTTTGCCGGCGGCCGTCGACGTCGTCCTCAACACGAGCGAGGCGGTGAAGAAGGTCGCGCGCAAGATGCGGCGGGCGCGCTCGGTGCTGTTTCTCGGGCGCTACGTGAACCTTCCGACCGCCCTCGAGGGCGCGCTGAAACTCAAGGAAATCTCGTACATCCACGCTGAGGGGTACGCGGCAGGCGAGATGAAGCACGGCCCGATCGCGCTGCTCGACCCGCGCACGCCGGTCGTCGGCATCGTGACGGCGGGCCGCGTGCGCGAGAAGATGCTCTCCAATCTCTCCGAGGCCAAGGCCCGCGAAGCCCCGCTGATCGTTGTCGCGAACTACGGCGATGACGAAGCGGCGGCAATGGCCGATCACGTCTTGTGGGTTCCGAAGGTCGACGAGTTGCTCTCGCCGATCGTCAACGTGATCCCGCTGCAACTGTTGGCCTACCACATCGCCGACATCGACGGCAAGGACGTCGATCAGCCCCGCAACCTGGCGAAAACGGTCACGGTCGAGTAACCACTTGCGTCCTGACGGAAGAGCGCCCGATGAGCTGCGCCCGGTGTCGATCGTGGCTGGATTCATGCCTAACGCTGAGGGCAGCGTTCTGATCGGCGTGGGTGAGACGCGCGTCATCTGCGCGGCCTCCTACGAGGAGCGGGTGCCGCCGTGGTTGCGCGGGCGCGGTACCGGCTGGGTCACCGCCGAGTACAGCATGCTGCCGCGCGCGACGGTCGAGCGCACCCAGCGCGAGGCGAGCAAAGGCAAAATCGGCGGCCGCACGCACGAGATCCAGCGCCTGATCGGCCGCGCGCTGCGCGCGACGGTCGACATGGCCAAGCTCGGGGAGCGGATGATCACGATCGACTGCGACGTGATCGGCGCCGACGGCGGAACGCGCACGGCGTCGATCACCGGCGCGTGGGTCGCGCTGTCGCTGGCCCTGCGCAAACACTTCGACCCGGCGGACGCGAAGACGTGGCCGCTGACCGGCCAGATCGCCGCGGTGTCGGTCGGGATCGTCGGCGGCACTCCGGTGTTGGACCTGCCCTACGTGGAGGACAGCGTCGCCGGCGTCGACATGAACGTTGCGATGACGGCGGCCGGCGGCTTCGTCGAACTGCAAGGAACGGCCGAAGGCGCGCCCTTCGACCGCGCGCAGCTCGACGTGCTCCTCGCGCTCGCCGAGGGCGGAATCCGCCGGCTTTTCGAAGCGCAGCGCGCCGCCCTCGTCGCCCGTGTCTGAAGCGTTGCTGCGCGATCTGGCCGCACGCGTGGCGGCGTTTCACATCACCGACCGTGCCATGCGGCGCGCCCAGCGATCCATCGAAGAGGCTTTGCGCGCCGGCGAGCCGTCGCCGGCCGCGCGCAGCGCGTACCTCGCCGCCGTGCGCACCTACTTCGCCGGCTTCGAACGCGACGCGCAGGCGCAACTGAGCGGCGTCGACCGGGAGCTGGCCGCGCTCTATCAGCGCCAGTACAATCTCGCCGCCGAACGCGGCGTCGCGTGCAAGCGGCTCGAGGCGGTGCAGGGCGTCCTTGCGTCGCTTGCTGAACTCGCCTCGTCATGAACGCGCTCGAGGACCTCGGGCAAGAGACGACCGGCTTTCTCTCGTACGCGGGTGGGGCCGCGCTGCTGCTCGCCGACTCGGCAGGGTACATCGCGCGCTTGCGCGTCCGCGTGCGTGAGACGATCGACCAGGCCTACTTGCTCGGAGTGCAGTCGTGGGGGATCGTGCTGCTGACCTCGCTGGCAACGGGCGCGGTCTTTTCGCTCGAATCGGCCAATCAGGCCGTGCAGTACGGTTTCAGCAATTTGGTCGGGGGCGCGGTCGCGTGGACGATGGCCCGGGAACTTGGCCCGATGCTCTCGGCCGTCGTGGTCGCCGGCCGTTCGGGTGCGGCGATTTCCGCCGAGCTCGGCTCCATGGTCGTGACCGAGCAGATCGAAGCGCTGGAGTCGCTGGGGCTTTCCCCGGTGCGCATGCTGGTCGTGCCGCGCTTGGTCGCGATGGTACTCATGCTCCCGCTGTTGACGGTCCTGGCCGACGTCGTCGGGATCGTCGGCGGCATGTACATCGCCAGCGTCTTCGCCCATATCAGCAACGAGTCGTACATCAATTCGATCCGTCAAATGCTGCCGTTCGGCGACGTGATGAAGGGTTTGTTGAAGTCCGTCGTGTTCGCCGTGATCATCGCGATCGTCGGCTCCTATAGCGGCCTCCAAACGCGCGGCGGGGCGGCCGGTGTCGGAAAGTCGACCACCGAAGCGGTCGTCACCGCGATCATCTTGGTCTTTATCTTCAACTTCGGGCTCTCGTACATCATCTTTCAGCATTGAACCAGACACCGCCGGTCTATGCGCGTCTCGAGGGCATCGGCATCAGCTATGGCCCGAAGATCGTCATGCAGAATCTCTCGCTCAACATCATCGAGGGCGCGATTACCTGCATCATCGGCCTCTCCGGGGCGGGGAAGTCGACCATCCTGCGCGTCATCAACGGTCTCAAGCGCCCCGATAAGGGACGGGTGCTGGTGCAGGGCCGCGACGTCACGGGACTGACCGAGAACGAGTTGATCGAGCTGCGCCAAAAGATCGGCTTTTCGTTTCAGTCCGCGGCCCTCTTCGACTCGCTCTCGGTTTTCGAGAACGTCGCCCTGCCGCTGCGCGAACGCACGAAGCTCGCGGAGAACGAGATTCGCTCGCAGGTCGAAAACGCGCTCGAAAGCGTGGGGCTCCTGACCGCGATCGACCGCTTCCCCGCCGAGCTCTCAGGGGGCATGATCAAGCGCGTCGGCTTCGCCCGGGCCGTGATTTCGAATCCTCAGTGCGTCCTCTACGACGAACCGACGACCGGCCTCGATCCGATCATCACGCACGTCTTGACCGAGCTGATCGTGCGCCAGCGCCGGCGCCTCAACGGGACGGTCGTCGTGGTCTCGCATGACCTCGACAGCATTTTCCGAATGGCCGACTACGTAGCGATGCTCTTCGAAGGTGCGATCATCGCGCACGGAACATGCGAAGAGATCAAAGTGTCCCAAAACCCTATCGTGCAGCAATTCTTGCAAGGGAGCGACGTTGGCCCGATTCCGATCTGAAGCGGACCGGAAACGGCGAGTGACGGCAACACCATGAATAGACAAGCGATCGTCGGCCTATTCACGCTCATCGGCCTCGCCGGACTGTTTGCATTTTTCCTGTTTCTCGAAAACGTCGGGACCGCCGGTGGACGGTACTTCACGGCAATCCACTTCAAGTCGGCGGCCGGACTCCACAAGGGAGCCCTGGTGTACGAAAGCGGCGTCATCGTCGGTCTCGTCGATCAAACGAAGCTGCTCCCGGAAGACTTCACCGTCGATGTGATCCTGGCGATCAACAACAACGTCGACATACCGCGAGACTCGCGCTTCCTGATCGCCGCCCCGCTGACCGGCGACACGACCCTCGAGATCGTTCCGCCCGCCCCGCAGCCGCGCGCCGCCGGCGTCGTCGGGCCGACGCCGGTTCCCCAGACGGTCGCCCTGCTGCCGCGCGAGGTGCTCCCGCTCGAAGAGCAGCCGCAGGGCACGAACCCGGCGACGATCGGCGATTTGCTCGAAGAAGGTCAGGGCGAGGTGCACCGGCTGGACCGGATGCTGGGCGAGCTCGAACAGAGCGAGCCGCGGCTGCTGAGCTCGTTGCAGTCGGCGCTCAACAACGCAAACGACCTCACGACGGTGGGCAGCCGGCGGCTGTACCATTTGGCGGACCGGCTCGATGCGCTCACGTTGACGCTGCAAGTCGCTTCCGAGGCGGGCAGCAAGAACCTCGTCGACCTGACCGGCGTCCTCGACTCGACCGTGCACCGCAACAGCGCCAACATCGATAAGATGCTCTCGATGCTCAGCAAAGCGTCGGTAGCGCTCAACGAGACCGTCGACCAGGTGCGCGATCTCGCGTCCGACCCGCAAGTGCGCAAGAACCTGGTCGACACGACCAAAGGCCTGGCGCAAACGGCGACCACGATCGGTCAGCTGACCCAAGACCTGCGCAACGTGACCGGTAATCCGCAAACGCAAGCGCAGTTGCGCGATACGATCGCCAACACCGACGCCGCGACGCAGAAACTGAACTCGTTGCTGCGCACGTTCGGCGGCACGAGCAGCGTCTACGGCGTCGACCCCGGCGCAACGCCGGCTCCTGCGTCCGCCCCCGCGCCGGCACGCGGCCTCGCGCCGAACGCTGCGGCGAGCCCGACGGCGATGAACGCGTCGCAGGATTTCAAGGGCCGCATCGGCGCGGCAGCGCGTAATCTCATCGCCGTTCAAATTCGCCTGAGCGAGTTGGATAACTATCAGCCGCACTCGAGCGGCCAGCCGCTGCTGCAGACGAGCAACCGCGGACCGCAGAGCGACGTCAACGCGGTCCTGTTGCCCAACGGCAAGACGTCGCTGCTCTTCGGCGCCAACGACATCGGCACGCCGCAGAACAGCTGGAACGCCGCGGTCAAGGCGAACGTCGCCCCGCACCTTGCCATTGGTGGCGGCGTGTTGTATTCGAACCTCGGTGTCATGACCGAGTACAATCCCGGCCTGCTCGGCTTCGAGGCACGGCTTTACGATCCGGCATTCCCGACGCTGGATGCCTACGGGAACCTCAACCTCGCGCGCGGCCTGCAACTCTTCGGCGGGGAGCGCGATGTCACGCATAGCGGCCGGCGGACGGTGTTCGGTCTTCAGCTGCAGTTTTGATCCCGCTCGGAGACGACCGGCGGCTGCCGATAATCCCCGTCGTCGTCTACCTGCTGATCGCGCTCAACGTCTACGTCTTCATCCAGGAAGTTAGCGCCCCCGACATCGATCGCACCATCGACCTCTTTGCCGTGATTCCGTACGACATCACGCACGGGGTCGTGCTGCCCGCGCCGAGTCCACCGGTGCCGGCGCTGACCGTTCTGACCGCGATGTTCTTGCACGCGAGCATCCTGCACGTCGGGTTCAACATGCTCTTCCTGTTCGTTTTCGGACCGGTGATCGAGTACGTCTGCGGGCACCTGCGGTTTGCGGTGCTCTACCTGCTGTGCGGCATTGCCGGCGGAATCGCGCAGATCGCGATCGCTCCGGGAAGCCACGTCCCCGAACTCGGTGCCTCCGGAGCGATCGCGGGAGTCCTTGGGGCGTACATCGTCACCTACCCGGCCGCCCGCATCAACACGATCGTGCCCATCGGCTGCTTTCCGCTCTTCTTGCGGCTGCCGGCCGTGATCGTGATCGGGGTCTGGGCGGCGATTCAATTCGCCAACGGTTTCGGATCGCTCTCGACGCGCGTTGCCGCGCTCACCGACAGCACGGCCTACTTCGCGCACATCGGCGGGTTCAGTTGTGGCGTGCTGACGATCGGGCTATTCCGGCGCCGCGGGACGGGAACGCGCCGCTGACGTTGGTATATCTATAGGATGCGGATCGGCATCATCGGGGCCGGGGCACTCGGCACGCTGTTCGGATACCGGCTCGCGCGCGACAACGACGTCTCGATGCTCGAGGTCCGCCCCGACGTGGTCGCCGCCGTGCGCGCAAGCGGTCTCGGCATCGCCGGCGAGGCCACGCGCCGGATCGTCGCGATCTCGTCTTCGTCGCACGATCTGTTCGCCTCGCAAGTGCTCTTCGTCTTCGTGCGGGCGACCGACACGATGCGGGCGCTGCGGCCGTTCGTGAACGAACTCGATCCCTCGTGCGCGATCGTTTCACTGCAGAGCGGGATCCAAAACGAAGACGCGGTCAAAGCCGCGCTGGGCGGCCACGTGGCGCTGGTGATGGGCGCCACAACCGAATCGGCGCTGACGCTCGCGCCGGGAACCGCGGCACCGGTCGGCACCGGAACGACGATCGTGGGTCCGGGCGGTGCGTCGCCCGAGGTCTGCGCGCGGATTGCGCGGCTGATCGCCGACGCCGGAATGGCGGCATCCGTGGCCTACGACATCCGTCCGCACCTGTGGGGCAAGCTGATCGCAAACGCCGCGATCAATCCGGTCGCGGCGCTGCTCGATCGCCCGAACGGCGTCGTTCTCGAAGATGCGAATGCGGGCGAGCTTGCACGCTCGCTCGCGCAGGAGGCGGCGACCGTCGCGAGCGCGATGCGCATCTCGCTGCCGTTCAACGATCCCTGGAGTTACGTGCGCTCGATCGTCGAACAGACGGCCGGCATGCGCAACTCGATGTTGGCCGACTTGGCCCAGGGCGCGAAAACGGAAAACGACCACATCAACGGAGCGGTCGTGGCCGCCGGCCGCCGTGCCGCGGTGCCGACGCCCTATAACGAAACGATGTTCCGGCTGATCCGCGCACGCGAGGCGGTCGGAGCCGCCTTTGCGGGGCTGGAAAAATAACCGGCGGTGCGAAGAGGCCGTAGGCGTGTGTTTTCGCGAAAACACCCCTATACTTCGGTCAGCGAAAGGAATCCATGACGAAATCGGAACTGGTGAGAGTACTCGCCGAAGACTTCGAACTGCCGCGGCGGCAGGTAAACGACTTGGTCGAGGGGCTCCTCGACAAAATTACCGAAGTCCTCAAATCGGGCGATAAGGTCGCGCTAACACCCTTCGGTCAATTCAGAATCCGCGACCGGGCGGCGCGCATCGCGCGCAATCCGCAGACCGGCGAACCGGTCAACGTCCCGGCCAAGCGCGTGCTACGGTTTACTGCCGGCCGCACGCTCAAGGAAGCCGTCGGCGCAGCGAAGCGCGGCGGAGCGAAGAAATCGACCGCCAAGAAGTCCACGGCGAAGAAGGCCGTAGCCAAGAAGGCACCGGCGAAGAAAGCCGCCGCCAAAAAGGCCCCGGCCAAGAAGGCGCCGGCGACGCGGAAAGTCGCCAAAAAGCGTTAAGACGCGGCGGTATTCGCTTACGGGAAACCGTGCGCGGCGTAGAACCGCTCGATGAAGTCGAGCGGTTCCGCGCGCCAGCGCGTTCCTTCGGCGAAGTTCGCATCGAAGGCGAGGTAGTTGTCGCGGGCCGCGTCGTAGGGGGCCCACTGCGGCGCACCGGGACCGTTGGGATCGCCGGTTGCGGCGAAATTGACCCAGGCCGCCATCACGGCGTCGGAAACCTTGCGGTCGCGAGCGTCGAACGTGCCGCTGCCGAAAACGTACGCGATTTCGTTGGTGTGTACCGGCGGATTTGACGTGTCGCCTCCGGCGTGGGAGAAGACGTAGCGGAACGTTTTCGGCTGCCGCCGGCTGATCACTTGGGCCAGACTACGCGCTCCGAAGCTGAACTGGGCATCGCCGAACGCATCCGCAACGGCCCGCTCGACGTCGGCGTCGGTTGTCGCGCCGTAATACTTCCATGCCTCCTCGGCCATATCGGCGTAGTTGTCGGCGATGTAGGGACGCAGCTTCTCGGTGGTTTTGACCGGAACGTTGGCGGTGAACCAGCCGCCTTCGTTGGCGTTTCCGCCCACGATCGTCGGTACGGCGGCGAACGCACCGGAACGGAACGCCGGAATCTCGTCGCGATCGATCGCCCAGCCGTCGATGATCGGCCGCAGGGGGCGCCCGATCGTCAGGCCGCGCACCGCCGGGTTGATCTTCGCGTTGAGCGGGAGCAATTCGGCTGCGGGCATCGCGCGCATCGCGATAAGGTCGTCGCCGACGACGCGCCCGGCGACTTCGGCCTCGGCGAGCGTGCTGAGTGGCCGGAACGAACCCGGACTCTGCAAGATGACCTGGTCGAAGGTGCCGCGCGCCAGGGGCGAGATCATCAGCAGCCCGACGACGGCGCCGCCGGCCGATGCGCCGAACGCCGTGACGCGCGCGGGGTCGCCGCCGAAGGCGGCGATGTTGTCGCGCACCCACTGCAAGGCGGCAATGGCATCCAGGAAGCCGTAGTTGCCCGAGACGTGCAGCGGCGATTCCGCGCTCAGCGTGGGGTGCGCGAGGAAGCCGAACACGCCGACGCGGTAGTTCACCGTGACGAGCACCGCGCCCAGGCGGGCGAAGCGTTCGCCGTCGGTGCGTTCCTTGGCGCCCGAATCGGCGGTGAAGCCACCGCCGTCGAACCAGACCAGAACCGGAGCGCCGCGATCGGGCACCTCGGCCGGCGCCCACACGTTGAGGGTCAGGCAGTCCTCCGAGAGACCCGGCGCGCGCGAACCGCGCGCGGCGGGTTCAGCGAGCTGGATCGGGTCGAACCCGAAGCGCGAGCCGTCGTGGACGCCGGTCCACGGCGCGGCCGGTTGCGGCGGGCGCCAGCGCAGCGGCCCCACCGGCGGCGCCGCATAGGGGATCCCCCGATACACCCGTACCTCGGTGCCGGTGCCGGAAACTTCGCCTGCGGCGGTGCGAACGACGGATTGCGTGATCTGCATGCGGCGACCTTCGCCCTTGACAGCGCGGATGCTTCGCTGGAGAGTAACGCACATGAGTTTGCTGAAGCGCGTTCACAGCCCCCAAGTCGCGGAGCCGCCGCCGGCGACGTTTTCGCAGTGTCTGGTGGCCGGCGAGGCGATCTTCGTCTCGGGGCAGCACGCCGGCAACGACGACGGGGGCATCGGCGGCGACGGAACGATGCTTTCGCAGGCGACGATCGCGTTCGGCAGGATCAAAGCGCTGCTCGAAGCCGCCGGCGCGACCATGGACGACGTCGCGAAACTGAACGTCTACGTCACCGACATCACGCAGCGAGCGCAGGTCGGCGAAGCGCGCCGGAAATTCTTTTCCGGTGATTTTCCGTGTTCGACAATGGTCGAAATTTCGTCGATCGTCCGGCCCGGCCTATTGGTCGAGATCGATGCGATCGCCGTGCATCGGCACCCGGCTTAGTCGCGCGGAACGAGCGGTGCGCCACCCGCATCGACCAGCACGAATGCGATCTTGCACGGGGCCGTACCTCGGTTGACCCAGGCGTGGTTCGTCCCTTGCTGCACCAGGATGTCGCCGGCTTTCAAATGGACCTCGCTCTCGTCGAGCAGCATGTCGATTTCGCCTTCGAGCACGATCGCGTAGTCGACGCTGTCGGTGGCGTGCATGCGCGAATGGCGCGGCGGCCGGCGTCGGCCCGACTCCGGCGCAATGCCCATCTCGGCCATCTCGGCAGAATGATCGATGACGTGGGCCGGATCTTCGGGCGGGAATTCGACCACCCGCAGGACCGTCATGCCCGGCGGCGGTGACGTGCCGATCTGCACGGCGCCGCGATCGCCGTTCGAATAGCCGGCCGGCATCGAATCGGTCGTCCACACGAGCGTCGCCGTGATCCCGCTTTCTTTGCGCGTGTAGACGTTCGGCGCGTAGCCGTCGGAAAGAACGATCGCGCGGCTATCCGCGTCGTGCGTCGTCACGACGCGCCGGATGGGCGAACCTGGTTGAGACATCGGCTAGGTGGCCACTTTCTCGCGCTCGACGAACTGGCGCAACGCCTGGCGCAGCGCGGGATCGACGCCCATGTAGGCGCGCGGATCCGGTCCCGCATGGACCATCCGCCGCGGTTGCTCTTCGTCGTTCCGCAGCGGCGGCGGCGAGCGCTGGATTAAGTAGCGCTCGTTTTGGACGAGGATGTCGAAGCGCATCTGTGCGAGGGGCAGCACGTCGGGCGAGTATTCCAGCAGCCAAACGCGATCGAACCGGTCGCGGAACATCAGGTAGCGCAGCTTGCCGAAACGCATTTCGCGCTCGTGCAAGCAGTGCAGCCCCAAGACTTCGCCGTTGAGGTAACGGTAGCCGTCGTGCGCCATCGTCCGGTCGCGCCGCTCTTCGTCGCCCACCTCGCCGGCAACGAGCCGCGCATTGTAGTCGGCGCGTTCGGCCTCGATCGCGGCGCACTGCTTGGAGAGTTCATCGAGCCGCGGGTCAGCGTCGAGCTCTTGCCGGCCCTCGTCGGTTTTGTAGTATTTCCGCACCTCGAGTTCGCGCACCACGAGGTCCGTCTCGATCTTGTCCATGTGGCGCTGCAAGTCGCGCGACGTGCTGCGCACCTTGATCAGCGCTTCGCGTTTGGCGTTGGCCGCCTCGAGGGCTTGTTTGTAGTACTTTTCCGCCGCGCCCATCGAGACGATGTTGTCGAAGAAGAGCGTCGGCGGGCGGACGATGCCGCTGGCCGTGCGCTGCTTGGGGACGATGCGCGCGTACTTCGACCGCGTCGAGTGGGCGTGGCGCTCGAGTGCGGCCAGCACGGCGTCGGCGGCTCGTTTGTTGGCCTCGAAGCGCAGGCGCTGGAATTCGTGTTCCTCGCGCATTTGGCGCAGCGCACCGGCGATCGCCCCGATGAGCAGCGTCTTGGCGACCGCATCGTATTGCTTGCGAACGTCGTTGTCCGCAGCAAAGTCGGGAACCACGTATGGCGTTTCGTCGCGCGAATTCAGGCCCACGCCTCGGCTATTCGAGCCGCAGGGGTGCTCCCTCTGCCGGTTTCGGCGCCCCAAGCGCCGATAGTAGGATAGATGTCCGTCGACGGGGACCGGGACGACGCCGCCCTCATGCTCGAGATCGCGGCCGAGATTCACCGCTACATTCAGACCTTTCCCAACAGCTATGCCTCCCGGGCTCTGGCGGGCCTGATCAACCGTGAGGTCGCCGGGGAAGCGATCGATGACGACGAGCGGGAACTCGTCCTGATGACGCTCGTACGCGAGGCGAAGGCGCAAGCGCGCCAGCGGCGGTTCGGCCGCGAGTGACGGCGCCTTCGAACCCCGATCGCGTCGTCTGCGTCGGGAACGCGGCCCTCGACCGGACCTTTGCGGTGTCGGGGCACGTGCGCCTGGGCACCTCGAATCCGGCCGACGTTCGGGTAAGCTTCGGGGGCGTCGCGCGTAACGTCGCTGAGAACCTTGCGCGGCTCGGCGTCGCGGTGGCGCTCGTGACGCAGGTCGGGGACGACGCGGGTGGACGGGCGCTGCGGGATGATTGCGCAGCCCGTGGTATCGACGTGCGAGGCGTCGTCCTCTCGGCCGCCCATCGGACCTCGGAATATGCGGCAATCATCGATGGTCGCGGTGAACTCGTGATCGGAGCCTCCGATACGGCGGCGATCGATGCCTCGACGCTCGCCACGCTCGGCGCAGCGTTCGACGACGACGCGCGAACGGCGTGGACCTTTGCCGATTGTACGCTGCCGGCCCCGCTGATCGCGGCGCTGTTGGCGCGCCGGCAGGCCGGGGGTCCCCCGCTGGCCGTAGACGCCGTCTCGACCGCCAAGGCGCAGCGGCTGCCGCGCGAACTCCACGGCCTCGATCTGCTCTTTATCAACGAGGAGGAAGCGCGTGCCGTACTCGGTGCCGGCACGGCGCGCGACGTCGCCGGCGTAGGGTTGGCCTTGCGTGAGCGCGGTGTGAATGCGGTCGTCCTTACGCAAGGCGCGCGGGGCGTCGTTGTCGTCGACGGTGACGGGGTCGTCGAGATTGCGGTGCCGCGGGCGAATCCGGTCGATGTGACCGGCGCCGGCGACGCGCTGGTTGCCGGCACGCTGTACGGCCTGCTGTGCGGAGAAGCGCTTCCCGCTGCCGTGCGGACCGGCACGTTCGCCGCGCGCCTGGCGATCGATTCGCCGGCGACGGTTTCGCGCGCGATGAGTCCAGCGGCCGTGGAGGCACTGCGCGTCGCCCAGGCCGCGCGCAGATGATGCGGCACCTCACCGGCTTGGTCGACGTTTCGCCCCGCGTCGCGGCGGTGCTGGCGCGCGGCGGTGCCGTCGTTGCGCTCGAAACGACGATCGTTACGCACGGCATGCCGTATCCGCAAAACGTCGAGACCGCGCTCGCGGTTGAAGCGCTCGTGCAGGAGGGCGGGGCGGAACCGGCCACGATCGCGGTCGTCGGGGGCCGCATTCGCGTCGGACTCGAGCCGGATGCAATCCGGGCGCTGGCCGGCATGCGCGACGTGCGCAAAGTGAGCCGCGCCGATCTGCCGTTTGCGGTGGCTACCGGTGCCCCCGGCGCGACGACCGTGGCGGCGACGATGATCTGTGCGGCGTTGGCCGGCATCGGCGTCTTCGCGACCGGCGGCATCGGCGGCGTGCACCGCGGCGCCGGAGCGACCCTGGACGTCTCGGCCGATCTCGAGGAGCTGGCGCGCACGCCGGTCGCCGTCGTCTGCGCGGGCGCGAAGGCGCTGCTGGATCTGCCCAAGACACTGGAGGTCCTCGAGACGCACGGCGTGCCGGTGATCTGCTACCGGACCGGCACCTTTCCGGCATTTTGGAGCCGCAACAGTGGGCTGCCCGCGCCGCTGCGACTCGATTCGGCGGCCGAGATCGCCGCCGCGATCCGCGTCCAGCGCGCCCTCGGCTACCCCGGCGGAACGCTGATCGCGAATCCGGTCGACGCCGCCGACGAAATTCCGGCCGGCGAGATCAGCGCGCACATCGATGCGGCGGTCGCCGCCGCGGACGCGGTGGGTATCTCGGGGAAAAACGTCACGCCGTTTCTCCTCGACCAGCTCGTGGAGCTGACCGGCGGGCGGAGTCTTGCGACCAACATTGCGCTGATCAAGAGCAACGCGCGTCTCGCGGCCGCCCTAGCCTGCGCCTTAGCATCACGTTAAGACTCGCGCGCGGGAGGCTTCGGCCTGTTCCGACGAAACCGGGGCACGATGGAAGCGCCTGCCAATCAAGCCGCGTGGTCCGCGCTCGAAGCGCACTACGATGCGATCTGCGACACCCACTTGCGCGATCTTTTTGCGCGCGACGACGGGCGCGGCGAACGCCTCAATGCCGAGGCCGCCGGCGTGTTTCTCGACTATTCGAAGAACCGCATCACCGACGAGACGCTGCGCCTGCTGCTGCACCTCGCCCAGGCCTCCGGGCTGCGCGAGCGCATCGACGCGATGTTTCGCGGCGATAAGATCAACGTATCGGAGAATCGCGCCGTCTTACACGTCGCGCTGCGGATGCCCAAAGGGAGCTCGATCGTCGTCGACGGGAAGAACGTCGTTCCCGAGGTCCACGAAACGCTCGACAAGATGAAGGCGTTTGCCGACCGCATTCGCAGCGGCGAGTGGAAGGGCCACACCGGGAAGCGCATTCGCAACGTCATCAACGTCGGCATCGGCGGGTCCGACCTGGGCCCCGTGATGGCCTACGAAGCGCTCAAACACTACAGCGACCGGAACATGACCTTTCGCTTCGTCTCGAACGTCGACGGAACGGATTTCGCCGAAGCCGTGGTCGATCTGGACGCGGCCGAAACGCTGTTCGTCATCTCGTCGAAAACGTTTACGACGCTGGAAACGATGACCAACGCCCAGACCGCCCGCGCGTGGCTCCTGCGCCAACTGAAGAGCGATGAAACCGCGGTGGCGAAGCATTTCGTGGCCGTGTCGACCAACGCGGCCGAAGTGTCGAAGTTCGGCATCGACACTGCGAACATGTTCGGCTTCTGGGACTGGGTCGGCGGCCGGTATTCGATGGATTCGGCGATCGGGCTCTCGACGATGCTGGCGATCGGGCCCACGCGGTTCGAGGAAATGCTGCTCGGCTTCCACGAGATCGACGAGCACTTCCGGACCGCGCCGTTCGCGCACAACCTGCCGGTCCTGATGGGCCTGATCTCGATCTGGTACAACGATTTCTTCGATGCGCAGACGGTGGCCGTGCTGCCGTACGAGCAATACCTCAAGCGCTTCCCGGCCTACCTGCAGCAGCTCACGATGGAAAGCAACGGCAAGCACGTCCAGGTCAACGGCAATTCGGTCGCGCACGAGACGAGCCCGGTGATTTGGGGCGAGCCCGGAACGAACGGCCAGCACTCGTTCTATCAGCTGATCCACCAGGGAACGCGCCTCATTCCGTGCGACTTCATCGCCTTCAACAAAACGCTCAACCCGCTGGGTTCGCACCATGACATCCTGATGGCCAACGTGTTCGCCCAAGGCGAAGCGCTCGCATTCGGCAAGACGCCCGAACAAGTCAAGGCGGAAGGCACGCCCGACTGGCTCGTGCCGCACCGTGTGTTCGAAGGCAACCGGCCCTCGAACACGCTGATCCTGGACGAACTGACGCCGGCGGCGCTCGGCAAATTGGTCGCGCTCTACGAGCACAGCGTGTTCGTGCAGGGCGTCTGCTGGAACATCGACTCATTCGATCAATGGGGCGTCGAGCTCGGCAAAGTGCTTGCGCAACGCATCATCCCCGAACTCGACGGCACGCAAGGCGAGATGGGCGCACCGCTCGCGCACGACAGTTCGACCAACGCACTCATCCGGCGCTACCGCACGCAGAAGGAGAACTAATGCAACTCGGGATGATCGGCCTCGGCCGCATGGGCGCCAACATGGTGCGGCGCCTGATGCGCGGCGGACACACCTGCGTCGTGTACGATCGCAGCGCCGACGCGGTGGCGGGATTGGGCAAAGAAGGCGCCACCGGCGCTACGGCGCTGGCGGATTTCGTCAAGAAGCTCGAGCAGCCGCGCTCGATTTGGCTGATGGTGCCGGCCGCCGTCACCGACGCCAGCATCGCCGACTTGCTCCCGCTGCTCGATCGCGGTGACTGCATCATCGACGGCGGCAACTCGTATTACATCGACGACATCCGCCGCGCCGGCGAACTGAAAGCCAAGGGCATCGACTACGTGGACGTCGGCACCTCGGGCGGGGTGTGGGGGCTCGAACGCGGCTATTGCATGATGATCGGCGGCCCCGCTGCGACCGTGAAGCGGCTCGATCCGATTTTCAACACGCTCGCGCCGGGCATGGGCGATGTGGCGCGCACCCCCGGCCGGCCGGCGAACAAAGGGACGGCCGAGCGCGGCTACCTGCACTGCGGTCCCAACGGCGCCGGGCACTTCGTGAAGATGGTGCACAACGGCATCGAATACGGCATGATGGCGGCCTACGCCGAAGGTTTGGGCGTCCTGAAATCGGCCAACATCGGCAAACAGACGCACGCTGCGGATGCCGAAACGACGCCGTTGCGCGATCCCGAGCACTATCAGTACGAACTCGACCTGGGTGAGATCACCGAAGTCTGGCGCCGCGGCAGCGTCGTCGCGTCGTGGCTGCTCGATCTGACCGCGCAGGCCTTCGTGACCGACGAAAAACTCTCGCAGTTCGCCGGCCACGTCTCCGATTCGGGCGAAGGCCGCTGGACGATCAAGGCCGCGATCGACGAAGCCGTGCCGACGCCGGTGCTGACGACCGCGCTCTACGCCCGCTTCAGCTCGCGCGGCGAAGCGGATTTTCAAAACAAGGTGCTCTCGGCGATGCGCTTCGGCTTCGGCGGCCACCTGGAGACGCCGCAGCATTAAGCGTGGCGAGGTTTTCGCGTTCGCAACCGGCACGCTGATCGGCGCGCCGGCAGCGGCGCTCGCGCAATCCTCCGGACCGGTGCGGCGGGTCGGCGTGTTGTTGCCGGACGAGAATCAACTGCGGCAAATATTTACTGCTTTTGTTGAGGCGCTCAAGACGCTTGGCTGGACGGATGGCCGCAACGTGCGGTTCGAGGAACGCTGGGTCCCCGGCGCCGACACGGAACGTATTCGACGGGGCGCCGCCGACCTGGTGCGGGTTTCACCGGACGTGATCCTCACCGAAAGCTGGCCCTTCGTGGCGGCGCTGAAGGCTGCGACCACGTCGATCCCGATCGTGTTTGCCTCGGGCGTCAACGACCCCGTTGCTAACGGTTTCGTTGCCAGCCTCGCACACCCGGGCGGCAATATCACGGGATTTACGCTCTTCGACCGCACCATAGGGAGCAAGTTTCTGCAGCTGCTCAAAGACGCGGCACCGCACGTTACCCGCGTGCTGTGGGTTTGGAACCCGGCTTCGAACCCGCCCGTCCCGCAGTCGCTCCATGCCCTGGCGGCGTTCAACGCGCTGGAGCTCTCGATCGCGACGGTCCATAACGATTCCGATCTCGAATCTTCCGTCGCGGCGTTCGCGCGCAAACCCGGTGGCGCGCTCGCTGTTCCTCCCGCCAACTTCAACGTGGAGCATCGGGCTGCGATCGTTCGCCTCGCGAACCGCTATCGGCTGCCTTCGATCGGAGCAGGTCCGGCATGGCCCCGCAGTGGGGGCTTTATGTCCTATGGCACCGATATCGCCGGTATCTTTCGGCAGTCCGCCGGCTACGTCGACCGCATCCTGCGCGGCGAAAAGCCGGGCGATTTGCCCGTGCAGAATCCAACGAAGCTCGTATTCGCGATCAATCTCAAAACTGCCAAAGCGCTCGGTCTCACCATTCCGGCGTCCCTGCTGGTGCAAGCGGACGAAGTGATCAGATAAGGCTACTTCGCGTCGCGCAGGGCGTCTTCGAACTCGGTTTTGTCGCGGGGGTTGGCGGCGTCGAACGCTTTTCGCAGATGCGCGATCGATTGGTCGATGTAGATCTGGGTGGTCGCGATGTTCGCGTGACCTAAGAGCCGCTGCAGCGAGGACACGTCGCCGCCGCCTTCGATGAAGTGCGTGGCGAACGAATGCCGCAGCGAGTGGGTCGTGGCCCGGTCGATGCCGCTTTGCGCGGCGTAATCCTTGACGATCTTCCAGACTTGGCGTAGGCCAAGTCGCGCGTTGCGGTTGCTGAGGAAGAAGGCCCGGTCGTTCGAGGCCGGCCGCTGATGCTGGTAAGACTGCATGGCCACGACCGCGGCTTCGGTCAGCGGCACCATGCGGCGCTTGTTGCCCTTGCCCGTAACCTGCGCCACGCGGGCACCGAAGTCGACGTCGTCGAGGTTGAGGCCGGCTAGCTCCGCGCGTCGAATGCCGCTGCCGTAGAGCAGTTCGATGATCGCCCGGTCGCGTGCTCCGAGGCTTCGGCCGCGCGGCCGCTCGACGCGGGCCTTGATCATCGAGGCGACTTCCGGCAGCCGCAACACTTTCGGCTTGCGCTGCTCGGCCTTGGGGAGCTCGACGTCGAGCGCCGGTTGATCGGTGCGCAACCCCTCGCGGCGCAAAAACGTGTAGAACGTACGCAGCGTGCTGAGATTGCGCCGGACCGCAGTGACCTTGTAGCGCCGCACGGTCATTAGGAACAGCACGTATTTGCGAATGTCGCTCGCCGTCGCGCCGCGGAGTTTCGGGTAGACGCGCGCCGCCGGTTCGGTCCCCGGCGCGAGGCGCGCCTTCTTGTCGCCCGCGAGAAAGCGGCCGAAGTGCTCGAGGTCGCGCGCATACGCTTCCATCGTGCGCGCCGAGCGGTTTTTGCGCAGCAGATCGGCGACGAAATCGGCGATCAGCGGATCCTCCGGTAAGAAATAGCGCTCGCCCGACGTCGCCCGTTCGGCCACACTCATATCAGGATTATACACGATTTCAGGATATTATGAAATGCGACCAAAAAGGAGCCGCCTCGCCGTGGTCCTTTGGGCAAAGGCGCCGCGGCGAATGCGACTCGAGTCATGGACCACGCTCGGAGCGCTACCCGCTGATCGGGACGGTCCTACTCTGAATGGCCTTCGATGGCTGCAACGTGATCTCCAACATTCCGTTGTCGACTTTTGCCACAACCTGCTCGGGGTTGATTTCCTGCGGCAGCGTCACGGTTCGCGAGAACGAGCCTTGACGGAGTTCATGCCGATGATAATGGTTCTGGTCTTCGTTTTTCTCTTGCGAGTATGAGCCGGAGATCATTACCTCATCACCGCGCGCTTCGACCGTGATGTCCTCCTTCTTGTAACCCGGGACCGCGCATTCGAGCGTGTACGTTCCGTCTTTTTCATAGAGGTTGACGGCCGGTGCGAACTCGGTGCCGAATCCGGGAAATGTGTCGGAGCCGATGATGGAATCCATCAGTTGCCGCATTGTCCCGAAGCCTTGAAACGGATCCCAGGAGAGCAGCCCGAACGGCCGCAACGCTGCGCCGTATTGCTGGGTCGTCTGGTTACCGTTTGCTTTTTCGAGTGTTTGGGTGGTCATATCTCTCGCCTCTTTTCGAAGCTGAGTTGCGGCCCAACGCCGCATTCCGATACTATGGCACGCACCGGAAGAAACGATGAACATCTCGTGAAGATGGTTGTCGCCAGTCGTTTAGGTAACGCTAATCAGCGATCGTTATTTTGTCGCAATCAGGTCGATCAGGGCGGACATCCCGCCGTGGCCGTCACCTTCGTAGATCTCCGCGTCGTATTCATCGATACGGATGTCGGTGAAACCGGCGAAGCCCACCTCGAGGTGTTCGCGCGTGTAGAGCCGTTCGAGGTCGGCGGGCCCGCCGGTGCCGTACTGCAGCTGCTTGGGCGGATAGCCTTCGAGAAGAAGAAGCCCGCCCGGCTTGAGCGCGCGGCGGATGCCGGGGAAGAGCGTCCCGCGGTGGATCGGTTGAGCGAAGATCGCCACGATCACGTCGAACGCCTCGACTGGCCACGTCCACGTGGCAATGTCGACCTGCTGCGTCGTGATCTTCACGCCGCGCGACGCCGCGAGCGCGCGTGCTTTGGCCTGGGCCGTCGGCGAGAAATCCAGCGAGATCACGTCGAGGCCTTGTTCGGCCAGCCACACGCCGTTTCGGCCCTCGCCGTCCGCGATCGAAAGCGCCCGGCCGCGCGCGGGCAGCCGCGTTTTCTGCGCCGCCAGAAACGCGTTGGGCGCCGTTCCGAACAGGTAGCTCTCGGGCGCGTACCGACCTTCCCAGCGTTCGAGTTCTTTCATACCCGCACCTTAGCTCGGCGCCGGCGTCGTTCCCACCGGCGGTCCTCCAGGCTTGAAAGCGGTCGGCGCCGCATGGAGGTGCTACACGCCCGTGGGAGACCGAATCATGCCGGATAGGACGTACAAGCTGCTCGAGGTCGTCGGTGTGTCCGAAGAATCCGTTCAAACCGCCGTCCGGAACGCCGTAGCGCGGGCCGGGTCGACGCTCAGCGCTTTAGGTTGGTTCGAAGTGACCCAGATTCGCGGCCTGATCAAAGGTGACAAGGTCACGGAGTTTCAGGTGACGGTCAAGATCGGCTTCCGGCTCTTGAGCGGAGACGACGTGCAGAAGGCCAAGCGCGTGCGCCGAACCGCCGGGGAAGCGGCGAACGGCCCGGATGTCATGGACGACCACTTCTAAGTGACGGACGGAAGGAAGATGCTCGACCGCATGAACCGTGCGGCCTGGCTTGCCGCGAGCGCCGCGGTATGTGCGGGCGCCGGGCTGCCGCGGCGAGCCGGCGCGCAGGTGTCACCGCTGACACCGTTAACGGTCGGCGCCGGTCTCATCGAACCGCAAGCGCAGGCGTACTATGCGCGGGCCAACGGGTTTTTCAAAACGCGCGGACTCGACGTCGATGTCGTCACCTCGGCCAATGGTGCGGCGACGACCGCCGCCGTGGCCGGCGGATCGATGCAGATCGGCATCACCAGCGTGCTCGGGCTCGCACAAGCGGTGGGGCGCGGCTTACCGTTCGTGACGTTCGCACCGGGCGGCATTCACGATTCGCGCTTCCCGGCCAGCGGCTTATTGGTGCCGTCCGGCTCGACCCTCACGAGCGCGAAGGATCTGAGCGGGAAGACGGTCGCGGTTTCAACCCTCAAAGGGCTCGATCAACTCGTCGTCTCGGTGCTCATCGCGAAGCTCGGCGGTGACGTGAGCACGGTGAAGTTCGTCGAGATGCGGCCGCCCGAGATGCTGGCGGCGATGTTGGCGGGTCGTGTCGATGCGATCAACCTCGAGGATCCCGAGTTTAGCGACGCGCGCAGCAAGACGCGCATGCTCGGTGACGGCGAAGACGCGGTCGGCAAGCTCTTCGTGGAGACGACCTGGTTCGCAACGCGCGATTGGGTGACGGCGAACCTCGGCACCGCCCGCCGCTTCCGCGATGCCGTCATCGCCGCGGGCGTGTGGGCGATGGCGAATCCGGAACCGGCGGCGCTCGTGCTCCAGCACGACCTCAAGTCGCAGGCGACCCGGGCAACGCAGCGCTTCGGGACGCGCTTCAATCTGGCCGACTACCAGCTGTTGCTCGATGCTGCAGCGACGTTCAAGTTCATCAACCCAACCGACGCCGCCGGCATCGTCATGGTGATCTAAGCCCTACTTGATGACTTCTGCGGCTTGCATCACGATAGATTGCGGAAACGTCAGGCCAAGCGCCGATGCCGTCCTCGCGTTGAGGAGCATCTCGAATTGCGTCGGCTGTTCGATCGGCAAATCGGCTGGTTTCGCGCCTTTGATGATTCTGTCCACGTACGTCGCTGCCAGCCGATACAGCGTGTTGAGATTGGCTCCATACGACATGAGGCCACCAGCCTCAACGAATTCGCGCTCGTCGTAGATCGCGGGAAGCCCCGCCGCGATCTCGGCCGCAACGAGTTGTTTGCGGTTATTTACAAATAGCGGGCTGCGGACCACGACGATCCCCTGTAAGGAACGTTGTCGTGCGGCGTGCAGAGCTGGTAGAAACTCCCGCATTGACCGCGCGTTGATCGACCGAAGCTCGATGCGCAGTGACGTTGCCGCGTCTCGAAGCCGCAAAAGAGAAAGCTGATTTGTCGGAGTGGTGTAAGCAGAGTCTTGTAGTACCCCAACGCGCGCCAATCCGGGTATCGCCACAGCGAGCAATTGCAGGCGCTTGGCATAGAGCTGGTTGGTCTCGCTTGAAACGCCGGTTATGTTGCCTCCGGGGTGCGCGAGGCTCTTGACGAGCCTACTCGCCACGGGATCGCCGGTCCGTATCACGAGCGGGACGCTCGTCGAAGCCTTTGACGCAGCATCGGCCGTCGGTGGCGAAAGGGCGACGATGACCGCCGGGCTCAACAGGACGAGCTCCCTGGCGAGCGCAGGCAACGATGCGACGTCCAGGCCGCCGCTGCGGTACTCGATGCGGATATTGCGCCCGTCCTCGTAGCCGAGATCTTTCAAGCCATCGAAAAATGCCTGAACTCGAGGATCGTCTCTGGGCCCTAGCGTCAAAAAGCCGATCGTCGGTATGCCGGTCCCCGTTTGAGCGGCGGCAAGTGCTGACAGAAGCGGAAAATTCGCGCCGATCAGCACAAGGCACGCCTTGCGATTCACGTTCGGCTCCTTTCGGTTAATGCTTCGTGACGATCTGTGCGGCGAGGGTGCCGATCTGGGGGGAGCGATGCTCGACCTTATCGCCGGGCTTGAGAAAGCGTTCCGGGGCAGAGGTGCCGTCGGGCAGACGGGGGCTCGAATCGGCGGCCGTTCCGGCGGCCGTTCCGCCCGAGATCATGTCGCCCGGATACAGCGTCAGGTCGGCCGAGAGATACTCCAGATATTCGCCGAACGAGATGATCATGTCGCGCGTGTTGTAGGCTTGGCGGCGCTCGCCGTTGACCCACGTTTCGACGTCGATGTTCGACTCGTCGAGCCCCTCGCCGACGACGATGCACGGGCCGACCGAGAACGAGCCGTCGAAGTTCTTTTGCGTCGCGAATTTGAAATGTGCGTTGCCTTCGTTTTGGTCGCGAGCGCTCCAGTCACCGAACAGCGTCACGCCCCAGATATAGGGTTTGAGATCGGCGGCCTTGACGTCTTTGGCACGTTTGCCGATGACGATCGCCAGTTCGCCCTCGTAATCGAGGCGCTTCGTGCGCGCCGGATACATGATGTCCGCTCCGGGGCCGGCCGCATCGCGCCCGACCTTCCAGAAGCCCCAAATCCCCCGCTCCCGAAGCCGCTCCGCGATCTGCTTGAGGTCGAGCCCCTCAAGCGCCTTATTGCCCGTTCGCTGCGCCATCGCCGCGGTATGGTCGGCGAAGTTGCCGCCGGCGCAGGCGATGCGCGCACCCGGTACGTGCGGCGCGTGCAGTTGGACGTCGGCCCGGGCGTAGACCCCGTTCGCGGTCCGCGCAGCCCCCGGCACCCCGGACACCGCGTCGACGACTTTCGCGGCATCGGCGAGCGCGTCGGCACCGCCTTCGATCAAGCCCAGCAAATCTGTCGGCATTGGCTTACGCGCCATGCCGGGGTTCGCAGCGCTAGCGCGCGCGAGATCAATGACCAAGTCGCCGGCTAATACGCCGACGCGTTTATCCGGTCCAAAAACAACAATCTTCATCGGTGGAGCGGATTGCACAGGACCCGCGGCTACCCTTGGTCTGCCTCTTCCCTTAGTAACACATAATATCGATTTGATGATATTAAGCTGGATCGATAGCCGTTGCTTTAACGGCCACCGGTGCGAATAGCGCTCCTACCAGAGCGTGCGAATAGGATACGCTCGGAGTGCGGTATCGGGCGTTACGACGGTCATCTCGTGCTCGATCGCCTGACACGCGAGGATACGGTCGAACGGATCTTTGTGCAGATCGGGAAGCTGTCGCAGCCGCAGTATTGCGGGCTCGGCAATGTCGAGGGTTTCGATTCCACGGAGTGCGCGCTGCGCCGGAATGAGTATTTCCGGAGGCTGCGGCAACGGTAGTTTTCCGAGCCGATGCTTGACGGTGATTTCCCAAACCGATGCCGCACTGAGATAGACGCGGTTTTCCGTGTCTTCCAGTGCAGTTCGAGCGCTCTGACTAAGCTCTTTAGCATCGGCCAAGATCCATAAGAACGCGGCCGTATCGAGGAGCAGATTCACAGCTTCCCGCGGCCCTCGAAAGCAGCCATGATGTCCTCGGGAAGCGCATCGAAAAAGGCCTCGGGCACCGTGAAGCCCACGAGCGGGTGCCCCAAAATGCCGGGCTGCCGGCGCCCGGCGACGGGGCGCAGTTCAGCGACGGGTTCGCTCCGCTTGAGCACCGTGACGGTCTCGCCGGCGATAACCCGCTCGATCACAGATGACAGATTTGCCTTGAGCTCGCGGATGTTGATTTTGGTCAACGTGACTACATTATAGACTACATTAGTGGTCTCAGCAACCCGGCCGAATCTCCGGGCCGCCGCGTCTGTAAGCACGAAGCTTCCGCCGATGCGTCTAGAAAATAAAGTCGCCTTCGTCACCGGCGCCGGTAGCGGACTCGGGCGCGAGATTTCCTTAGCGTATGCTCGTGAGGGCGCGCGCGTTGCGGTGGCCGACATCGTACGTGACGGCGCCGATGAAACCGTGGCCCGCATTACCGCTGCG
>Ga0209415_10000615_pt1 | contig 66846 bp, 65 predicted proteins | sample PeaSoiSIISIP2007_FD_187696 | JGI IMG/M metagenome (GOLD analysis project Ga0209415, IMG submission 187696) | Peat soil microbial communities from Weissenstadt, Germany - SII-SIP-2007 (SPAdes) (version 2) | ecosystem: Environmental > Terrestrial > Soil > Wetlands > Peat | place: Germany...
AGGCGTCCCAATCCTGGGTCTCGAAGATCGGGCGTTGATAGGCGATGTGACACAGTGGCCACAGCGCCTGGTTCGCAAAGCCGTAGTAGTAGTCGTCCTCATCGCGCTTGCTGATCCATACGCGGCGCAGGCTGTACTCCGCGCGCTGCGGCGGCACGACGATGCGGTCGTGCTCGTCCACCACGTCTCGGTCGGCGTTGCCGCTGCCGTTCGCCACCCAGACACCGCCGCAGACGCGCATCACCGGTTCAAGCGCCGTGACCATCCCACTGACGGGGCGCTCGCACACGATCTCCTCGCCCTCGAATCGATGGATGTAGGGTTCGCGGTTCGACACCACAATGAACAGGCGGCGCCCGAGCACCCGCTCGACCACCTGCCGAAGCGCGTCGCGCGTCCAGAATCGCGGACCTTCAGCTCCCAACTCCAACTCATTGCTGTCGAACTCTTCCATTATCGTGCACCCGCCTCAGCCGAGCCGTGCCTAAGCACGTTTGATGGGGACGTTTGCCGATGGGACGAGCCGGATGCGTGCCAGCGCCGGAACCAAGCGCCCGCCAGCGAGAACACATGTCGCGCCAAATGCGCGAAGCTGTCCGCAGCGGGTTTTACAAAGGAGGGATGTAAATTCGGCATCCGCACCGAGCCGGACACGCGCATCCGGATCAAACAAACCGGTCATCAAGCACTGGCACGACTTCGGCAGATGATGCGGACCAAGCGGCGGATTTGGTGCCGTCGGTGCAATGGCGTCGCGAAAACGCCGTCGCACGGAAAGGAGAAGACACATGAAAATGCTGTCTGCCATTCTCGGTACGTTGGTGATCGTCGTGCTGTGGGCCGCTCAGGCGCGAGCGGCTGAGGAGTCCGTCATTTCCGGGTCCGAGGCGTCCGGCGTGGTGTCGGTGGTCGACGTGAGGTCGGAAGACGGTGTGGTGTCGGGCATCGTACTGAACAATTCGAACGAATTGGCGCGCAACGTCCAGCTGCTGATCCGGCATCCGTGGCTGTGGAACAACGAGCGCCACCCCGGAGCCGATAGCCCGGGCCAAGCCGAGCTCTATGTGGTGCCGGGACCCGTTCCTCCGCATGGAAACGTGAAATTTCAATATCAAGGGTCTCCCCTTCCCGAACGCTCCGATGGCCGCTTCACGACTCAAGTAGAAGTGGTGGGTTTCACTCAAGTCGGCCTCTCGGACACCCAGCCAGGCTTTCAACCATAGGCGGGTGCGTTCAATGTGGGCATCCGGAACCACGGTGAATTCCCGAAGGGTGACGGGGCGAGGCTGCGCATACTGCGCGTGCGTGATGGCCTTGGCCGTACTGGCAGCGGGCGTCGCCGTCGTTGGCGCTGTCTCGCCGGCGACGGCCGCCAAGGCGCCCGCTCAGGGCCGGAAAGCCTCCATCAAGCCGCCCAAGAGGAGCCTTGCGGATTCGTTCCAGACGTTCTGCAAGGAATGGATGGCGAAGGTGCACGCCCGTGACACTCCCATCGACTGGCAGACGGATCCGGATGGCGTGCGCGGAACCTACGTCGAATACAGCCCTGAATACACCTGCACCTTGACGAAAGAGAAACCGCCGGTCGGCACCATCGGCTATCGCGAGATGTGGTACGAAAAGCGCGGCAGGACGATGGCGGACGCAGAGCACAGCACGCCGCAGCCCGTCAAGGCGTTTGATACGAGTGAGATCTTCAGTCGCATCAGAGGCACGTGGAGTCAGTAGCTTGCGTCGGCTCACTCTCGATTACTCAAGATGATACGCATTCTGCATCAAGGAGGGATCCTATGAAACAATTGCGGCTCTCATGCATGCCGGCCATCTGCTTCCTGTGGTTGGCGCTGCAAACCTCGGGGTGTGCACTCTTGATCGCCGGCGCCGCCGGCGGCGGAGCGGCCGGTGCGGCAGTATCCGTAAGGGACAGCCGAAAGGAGGAGCATCACTCCCCGATGGCCTATGCCGGTACGGTGCTTGCGAACGTCGTCTACTTCCCGGCCAAGGTCGCATTTGCCGGTGCCGGGGCGGTGGCCAGCGGTGTCAGCTACGTGGTCACCCTAGGTCGACCGCAGCCGACGGACACCATCTGGGACGCATCGGTGAAGGGCAACTACGTGATGACCCCATCGATGATCGAGGGTAAAGCGCCGGTCCACTTCGTCGGCGTGTGACGTCGGCGAAAAGCGCCCGATGCGCACGTCCAGTCACCCTTGCGACGCGTACCCCCTGCCCGGTCAGTCGCTGTAACCCCGGCGTTTCATGCAAGCGCGTCCTCATTTAGGCCGCGGACCGCTGCCGCGAGCAATGTGCCCCGATGACGCCGAGAAACCGAGGCAGATCAAAGGGGGTGCTGAAATAGGCGACCGCACGCAGTTGCGCAGCAGCGATTTGCGGATCGTAGAGCCCCGAGTAGGCGACGACCGGGATTGCGGCTAGCTGATCGTCGTGTAGTTGATCTCTGCGGAACTGATATCCGGCTTGTCCACGCATGTCGACGTCGAGGAGAATCACGCAGGGGTTGAGCCCGTTACGTAACAGGTGAAGAGCCTGCGGCCCACTGTCTGCAACGGTCACCACGTAGCCGTGCCATTGCAGCAGCGACTTCATCGTTGCCCGCGCGACGTTGTGCTCCTCAACCAGCAGAATCGGCCGTGGCTCGCGCGAGCTGATCGCTCTCCGCCCTGGTTTACCCGGCGGTCGCATCTTCTTCCCGCTACGTCTCGACTTCATAGCTCTCGACCGTCACTGCGCCTGCCTCCTTCGGCTGCTGGCGCCTACCGTGCTGGATACGTGCCAGGCCCTCGCTGGCAGTCTCTGCCGGACCAGGACAAGGAGTACGATGTTGCTGCTCCGGCTCTTACAAAGCGGAATGAAGAATTTGGAACCGCGGACAGGGCGTCGTCGGTCTTGCCCCAATGCGCGACCACAGCATGACGAACGGTTCAGCTGGTACGGTGGTCGCTCCCTCAGTCGCCGGTCCGTGGTCGATGATCGATGAATTCAAACCCGAGCGGTAGTGGGTTCGTGTCCCGCGACGCTCAGGAAGGCGCGCAGATAGCGCGCCGTGTGCGAGCACACGCCCTTGGCGATGATCTCCAGCGGCGGACCCATGGCTACGACCTCGCCGCCGCCGTCGCCGCCTTCGGGACCGAGGTCAATGATCCAGTCGGCTTCCTTGATGATGTCGAGGTTGTGCTCGATGGTCACGATGGTGTTGCCGCGATCGACCAAGCGGTGCAGCACGTCGATGAGCTTCTCGATGTCCGCGAAGTGGAGGCCCGTCGTCGGCTCGTCGAGCACGTACAACGTGCGCCCGCGCGACTGCTTGCCCAGCTCGTAGGCCAACTTGATGCGCTGCGCCTCGCCGCCGGAGAGCGTATTACTGCCTTGGCCGAGCGTCAGGTAGTTGAGCCCGATGTCATGCAGCAACCGCATCGGCTGGGCGATGTTCGGCACGGCAGCGAAGAAGTCGACGGCTTCCTCGACGGTCATGCTCAACACCTCGCCGATGCTCTTCCCGCCGTAGCGGATGGCGAGCGTCTCATCGGTGTACCGCTGCCCGCCGCAGCTCTCACAGGTGACGTACACGTCGGGCAGAAAGCTCATCTCCATCTTGATCTTGCCCTGCCCGGCACACGTCTCGCAGCGGCCGCCGGTGACGTTGAACGAAAAACGGCTGGCGGTATAGCCGCGCAACCGCGCTTCGGGAGTCATTGCAAAGAGCCGGCGAATCTCGTCGAAGAAGCCGACGTACGACGACGGGATGGAGCGCGGCGTGCGCCCGATCGGCGTTTGATCGACTTCGACGACGCGCTCGATCTCCATCCCACCGGTGATAGCCTTGTGGGTGCCGACACGGCCGCTGAACAGTCCGAGCCGCCGCCGCATGCCGGCGTACAGCACGTCACGCACGAGCGTCGATTTACCCGAGCCCGACACGCCGGTGACGCAGGTCCACGCGCCGACGGGCAGCTCGACGTCGATGTGTTTGAGATTGTGCTCCGCCGCGCTGCGGACCTTGAGCCGCGGGCGATCGGCGACGTCGCGCAGCGGGCCGAGACGGCGGCGCGGCTGGCCAAGGAACCGTCCGGTGACCGACGCCGGGTGATGCCGCAACGTCCGTGGCGCACCCATGGCGACCAGCTCGCCACCATGCACGCCGCCGCCCGGGCCGAGGTCGACGACGATGTCCGCTGCTTCGATCGTCGCCTCATCGTGCTCGACGACGACGACGGTGTTGCCGTGCGCCTTCAGCTGCGTGAGCGTGCCGAGCAGCATGCCGTTGTCGCGCGGATGCAGGCCGATGGTCGGCTCATCGAGGATGTAGCAGACGCCGCGCAGGTTCGATCCGAGCTGCGCCGCCAGGCGAATGCGCTGCGCCTCGCCGCCGGAGAGCGTGTCGGCGCGTCGATCGAGCGTCAGGTACGACAGCCCGACCTGTTCAAGAAACACCAAGCGCGGCAGGATCTCCTTCATAATGTTGGCGGCAATCTGCTCGTCACGCCCGGTGAAACGCCGGTCCGACAGATCCTTCAAGCACTGCTGCACCGATTGCTGCGTCACCTCCCAAATGCGCACGCCGTCGACCGCGACCGCTTGGGCGCGGGCGTTCAGCCGCCGCCCGTGACAGGTTGCGCAGGGTCGCTCGGTCATGAACGCCGCGAGCGCAGCGCTATCCACTTCGTCGTCTTCGAGCTGTTGCCGCAAAACGCCGATCAAGCCACCCTCGCCTTCGAACAGCTGCTGGCGTTGCCCCGCGGTCAGGCGCGCCAGCGGCCGGCTCCACGCGGTGCGGTGCTCGGCGGCAACCTTCTTCACCGCCTTCCAGACGGCGCCACCCGCCGGCTTCAATGCAGTTTCGATCGCCGCGCCAATGGGCGCGTGGGGGTCGGCAACGAACAGCTCGGGCTCGAAGCTGAGGATGCTGCCGATGCCGTCGCAATCGGCGCACGCTCCTTGGCGGCTGTTGAAGGAGAACAGGCGCGGATCGAGCGCTTCGTAGCCGATGCCGCAGCGCACGCAGTACAGCCGCTCGCTGAAAATGCGCTCGTCATCCTTGGTGGCAACGATCACCGCGCCGCCGCCGAAGCGTAACGCGGAGGCCACCAGCTCCGGTAGCTGCGCCGTCTCGCCGCGGGTGATGTCGAGCGCGGCGATGACGATGTCGATGTTGTGTTCGCGATAGCGCGCCAACGCCGGCGGCGGCTGCAGGGCGCGGATCTGTCCGTCGATGCGCGCGCGGGCGAAGCCGAGCTTGCGGGCGGTGCGGAAGAGCTCGGTGTAGATGCCCTTGCGCCCGCGCACTGCGGGCGCAAGCAAGGTCACCGTTTCGCCGCGGAACTCGCGGCGGATGCGGTCGACGATCTGCTGGCGCGTCAGCGAGCTGAGCGGATGGCCGCAGCCGGTGCAGTGCTGCACGCCGATCTTCGCGTACAGCAGCCGCAGGTAGTGGTAGACCTCGGTGATCGTCGCCACCGTGGACTTCTTGCTGCCGCGACTCAGGCGTTGCTCGATGGCGACGGTCGGCGGTAGCCCGGCGAGGAAGTCGACGTTCGGCCGCGCCATCACCTTGACGAACTGACGCGCGTAGGTCGAGAGGCTGTCGAGGTAGCGCCGCTGCCCTTCCGTGTACAGGATGTCGAACGCCAGCGTCGACTTGCCCGAGCCACTCAAACCGGTCACCACGATGAAGCGGTCACGCGGCAAGTCGAGGCTCAGGTTGCGCAGATTATGCTCCTTGGCGCCGACGATGCGCATGATGCCGCGTGGCGACGTCACGTCCAGCGCCGCACGCTCGTCCGCCCTCACCCCGCCCCTCTCCCGGGGGGAGAGGGTGCGGAGCGCGTAGCCCGCCTCGGCGTCGTGAACGACGTCCCGGTGACCCAGCGCCGCACGCAGGTAGCGCGCCGTGTGCGAGCCTTCCGCCGCCGCCACTTCCTCCGGCGTGCCGGTCGCCACGATCTGTCCGCCGCCGACACCGCCTTCGGGGCCGAGGTCGATGACGTAGTCGGCGGCCTTCACCACTTCCATGTTGTGCTCGATCACGACCAACGAATGACCGCGGTCGACGAGGCGCTGCAGCGCGCCGAGCAGCTTCTCGATGTCACCGAAGTGCAGGCCGATCGTCGGTTCATCGAACAAGAACAGCGTGTGCGCCTTGCTCTCGCGGCCCATGGCGGCTGCGAGCTTGAGGCGCTGCGATTCGCCGCCCGACAGCGTGTTGAGCGGTTGGCCGAGATCGAGGTACTCCAACCCGACGTCGGCAAGCGGCTGCAGGCGGCGCGTCAGCTCGTCATGATCGGCGAAGAACATCAACGCCTCGCGCACGGTCAACCCGAGCACGTCGCGGATACTCTTCTGCTTGTACAGCACTTCCAGGATCTCCGACCGGAAGCGCGTGCCGCCGCACTCGGCGCAGGTGACGTAGACGTCGGAGAGGAACTGCATCTCGACCTTCTCGAACCCCTCGCCCTTGCAGGCCTCGCAGCGACCGCCGGGAACGTTGAACGAGAACGTCGCGCCCGTGTAGCCGCGCAAGCGCGCCAGCGGCGTCTGCGCGAACAGCTGACGGATGAGATCGAAAGCCTTCACGTACGACACCGGGTTGGCGCGCGGCGTCGTGCCGAGCGGCGACTGATCGACCATGACGACGTCGGCGACGCGCTCCGCGCCGTCAATGCCTTCGCAGGCCCCCGGCGTTCCGGCCGGCTGGCCGAGACGCTTCTTGAGCGTGCGGTAGAGCACCTCCTCGATCAGCGTCGACTTGCCGGAGCCGGACACGCCGGTGATGCACACGAAGCGCGACAGCGGGAGGTCCACCGTCACGTTCTGCAGGTTGTTGGCCGCGGCGCCGCGAATCCGCAACGCGAGCGGTGGAATGATGTGCCGCCGTTTGCGCGGTACCGGGATGCTGCGCCGTTCCGCCAGGTACTGACCGGTCAACGACTTCGAGCGCAGCAAGTCCGTGTAGCTGCCGGCGAACACCACCTCGCCGCCGCGCTCACCCGCCTCGGGGCCGAGGTCGATGACGTGATCGGCCTCGCGAATGATCTCCGGGTCATGCTCGACGACCAACACCGTATTCTCTTTGGCACGCAGCTGCTGCAGGATGCGGACGAGCCGGTTGCTGTCGCGCGGATGCAGACCGACCGAAGGCTCGTCGAGGATGTAGAGCGTGTTGACCAACGATGAGCCGACGGCGGTCGTCAGATCGACGCGCGCCAGCTCGCCGCCCGACAGCGTGCGCGACTGCCGATCGAGCGTCAGGTAGTCGAGCCCGACGGCGAGCAGGTAGCGCAGACGGTTGCGGATCTCGCCGAGAATGAGATGCGCGATCTCCTCTTCGCTGGCGCTGAGCTGCAGCGCGCCGAAGAACGCCGCGGCTTCAGCCACGCTCATGCGCTGCACGTCGGCGACGCTGCGCCCGTCGATCGTGAACAGCAGCGCGTCGGCCTTGAGGCGCCCGCCATTGCATGCCGGGCAGAGGCGGTAGCTGCGGTAGCGTGACAGGAAGACGCGCACGTGCATGCGGTAGGTGCGGCCTTCGAGCCAGCGAAACCAGCCGCGGATGCCGTGGTACTTGCCCTCACCGTCGATGATCTGCTGGCGCTGCCGTTCACTCAACTGCTCGAACGGGACGTCGGTGGGGATTTTCTTCTTGCGGCAGAAGGTCATCAGCTCGCCGCGTTCCCACTCCATGGACTTGGTGCTCCACGGCTTGATGACGCCGTCGGCGATCGTCTTGCGCGGGTCGGGAATCACCAGGTCGAGGTCGAGATCGATCACACGGCCGAAGCCGCGGCACGAGTCGCAGGCGCCGAGCGGGCTGTTGAACGAGAAGAGATTAGACGTCGGCTCGCGATATGACAGGTCGCAGCGCGGGCATTCCAACCGCGCTGCGTGTGGCTCGCGCCGATTGTCCTGATCGGGAAACACCAACGCCAGTCGCCCTTTGCCGAACTGAAAGGCTTGCTCCAGCGAGTCGACGATGCGCGAGCGCTGATCGGCTCGTGTCACGATACGATCGACCACGACGACCAGCGGCGACGGCGGCGCGGTGGTCACCTCTTCGACGGCGATGACCTGGCCGTCGACGAGCACACGCCGAAAACCGGAGCGTTGGAACCCCGCGCGCGCCTCCTCCCACGGCAGCCCGTCGGGCAGCGGCAGCTCGAAGGTGAGCAGCACACGCGTCCCCTCCGGCTGCTCGAGCAGTCGCGCGCAGACCGACTCGGCGGACTCCGGCGTCACCGGCTGGCCGCAGTTGCGGCAGTGCAGGACGCCGATCTTGGCGAACAGCAGCTTGAAGTGGTCGTGCAGCTCGGTCATCGTCGCCACCGTCGAGCGCGACGTCTTGACCGTGTTGCCCTGGCTGATGGCGATGGCCGGCAGGATACCGTCGATGCGCTCGACCTGCGGCTTGTCCATGCGGTCGAGGAACTGGCGCGTGTACGCCGAGAAGCTCTCGACGTAGCGCCGTTGCCCTTCGGCGTAAAGCACGTCGAAGGCGAGGCTCGACTTCCCCGACCCCGACGGCCCGGTGATCACCGTCAGCGCATTCAGCGGAATGCGCACGTCGATGTTCTTGAGGTTATTCTGCCGCGCCCCGGTGATGGAGATCCAGGATTCCTGCATGTCGATCGACTCTGAAACTTGCACCTATAGCTGAAATCCGAGGCACGGCAACGCAGGGTACGCGTCGGGAGTGTCTCACTTTGCGTTGTCATTCCGAGTATCCGCACCTCCGCGGCGAGGAATCTTCTTGCGATCCTGCGGAAGATTCTTCGCGCCGGAGTTGGCCAAGGCTCAGAATGACAGCAGCGGGGCGAAACTGAGACACCACCACGCGGCGGCGCGCCAAGTCGGCGTTCACAGGGTCGGTGGATCGTTCTTGACCCAGGTATATATTGTTCGTATACGCTGAACCATGGGGTTGGTGCTGGAGTTCTTTCCGGGGGTGATCGGCTTCGAGTGGGATTCCGGCAACTCCGAAAAGAACTGGCAGCAGCACGATGTCACGCAGGCCGAATGCGAGCAGGTGTTTTTCAACCGCCCTCTGTTGGTCTCAGGCGACCCAAAACACTCTGCAGCCGAGCTACGGTATTTCGCGCTCGGGCGCACTGACCTCGGTCGAGAGCTCATGATCGTCTTTACAGTCCGCGGCTCCCTCCTCCGGGCGATTTCTGCTCGGCCCATGAGCCGCGGTGAACGGAGGGTGTATGCCCAGGCACAGACACAGCAGGAACGCTCGTAAGCCGATTCCGGCCTTTTCAACAGAGACGGAGGAACGCAAGTTCTGGGAGACCCACGATACGGTTGACTACGTCGACTGGACTCGCGGCCGGTGGGCAGCCTTTCCGAATCTCAAGCCGTCAACGGAGACGATCTCGCTGCGCCTTCCCGCCACGCTCCTAGCCAACCTCAAGATCTTGGCGAACAAGCGGGACGTGCCGTACCAATCATTGCTCAAGGTGTTCCTCGCTGAACGGGTGGCGCAGGAGCATGGGGCGGGCCTGGCCAGCGGGTCTGCGCCTGGCAAGCCGTTCGAGCCGGCACCCAAAAGGCGGCGCGGCCCAACGGCCTAACGTTTGGGCCGCAAAGTAGCCCTGGCCCTTTAGGGAGTTATAGTGGGAACGGGGTCACTACTGTCCGGCTCGTGATGAGTCAAGTCGCGCCGAAAGCCGTGAGCCACAAGGGTTACACGACGATGTGACTTCGAAGGGATACGTTTCGAGATTGCCGATTTCGGAAGGCATGACCGCGGCATGAATCACGGAAGCCCTTGACTCCCAACGCTTTGCGCGCGTGGGTGTTCCAGAACCCTTGGAAGACAACGCGTGGCCGCACCTCCTACCGTGTTCGGCCAGATTCTACGCCTCGTTCCGCGCACCGAGTTCGAGAAGCTGGCCCGTGGCCATGGCGGCGAAAAGCGTGTGCGATCGTTCTCCTGCTGGGCGCAACTCGGCGCGCTGCTCTACGCGCAGCTCAGTCGGCAGACCAGCCTGCGCGACCTCGTCTTGGCGCTGGCGACCAAGCGCAGGTTCCTTTACCACTCCATGGGGACCACCGAGGTCCGGCGCAGTAAGCTCGCCGACGCCAATGAACGCCGCTCGTATCGAATCTACGAGGCGTTGTTCATCAAGCTCTATCAGCAGTGCTTGTATCAGGTGCCGGAGCATCGCTTTCGCTTCCGCCACAAGCTCTACTCCTTTGACGCCAGCGTGATCGATCTGTGCCTGAGCGTCTTTCCGTGGGCGAAATTCCGGCGCACCAAAGGGGCGATCAAGCTGCACGCGCTGCTCGATCACGATGGCCACATCCCCTCATTTGTCCGCATCACCACCGGCTCCACGCACGACATCCAAGAGGGGCGGAAACTCGTGCTGGAACCGGACAGCATCATGGCCTTCGATCGCGGCTACATCGACTATCGCTGGTTCTACCAGATCCACCTGCAGCGGGCCTTCTTCGTCACCAGACTCAAGCGGGGCGCGACGTTCCGCGTCATCGAGCGCCGTCCGCCGCGGCCGCTGACCGGGGTCACGTCCGATCAAACGATCCGCATCGTCGGCAGTAAAGCGGACAGCATCCCGATCGCTCTACGCCGGATCGGCTACATCGATCCGGCTACCGGTCACCGGTACTTCTTCCTCACCAATCACTTCGGACTCAGTGCCAAGACCATCGCGGAAATCTACCGGGCGCGCTGGCAGGTCGAGTTGTTCTTCAAGTGGATCAAGCAACACCTGCGGATCAAAACCTTCATCGGCACCAGCCGGAACTCGGTGATGAGCCAAGTCTACGTGGCGATGATCGCCTACCTGCTCCTCTCGTACCTGAAGTACTCCACCCACTCGCCGCTCACCCTGTACGAGATCGCCAAGCGCATCGAGGTCAGTCTGTTCGACCGCTTGGAGATGCGTGCGTTGCTGGCGCCGCGCATTGGCAGCCGTATCGATGCGCGCCAGCTTGATCGCCCCGTTCAGCTAAGCTTCAAGTGGTTCGCTGGCGATTTGGAGGAACAACGGTTGCTGGACCAACTACACACGAGGGTGACACACGCGGAAACCCTTGTGGCACAACGGTAATAAGCCGGACACTAGTGTGCGAGGCCGTATTGTCGGAGGCGTTTTTCCTCGTTGGTCCATCCGGACGGAAAGCGCTCACGGGCTTTTTACGACGCGGGCTCGTTCAAGTACGGTTCAATCTCGGAAGCGAATTGGAGCCCGGCCTGCGTCTCATGGACAAGTACGGCAACCTACCTATGAGTCTCGCTGACGCGTGCCTCGTACGGATGAGCGAAACGTTGGCCGACCCGCTCCTCCTCACAACGGATGCAGACTTCCGCATCTACCGCCGTCATAGCCGCCAAGCTATCCCGTGTTTGGTACCGTGATTGTGGGCTACCCGCAGCGTTCCTGTGCGGCGGCCACTCCGCGGGAACTCGCAATTGCCTCGCACACTCGGTGCCGACGCCGCGGCGGTGCCTGCCCGGCTCACGCCAGGGGATTCTCCCAGCGCACGTCGGGAAAGCGGGCGAAGTCTCCGTCGGTGGAACACAGGATCAAACCATGCTCGATGGCCAGCGCCGCGAGATGCGCGTCGGGCACGAGATTCGACCGGCCCGCCGTCGACCGCAGCAACGGGCCGAGGACCTCACGGTGTCGCTCAGTCGGTAACGGAATCCACACGGCCGCGCAATCAAGCCACGATTCGATTTGCTGCCACGCCGCCATGATAGTCGTCGGCTCCTCGAAGACACGCGGATTGCTCACGAGCCTGGCGAATCCCAGCAGGCTCGGCCACGGCAAGCCGACCTGGGCCGTCCCGTTCAAACGCGCGTCGAGCCATCCCCGGGCCGCCGCGTGCTGCGGCATCGACCGCACATGCGCGTAGACGAGCAGGTTGGCGTCAACCAGGATCACTTGAACGATTCGCCCTCGGCCACGGCCAAGACCTCGGCCACGTCGTCGAGACTGCCAAAGCGACAGCGGCCGAGGTCGACTGCCGGGGTACGGTACGACTTGCGCGCCTTGGGCTTTGCCGTCAGGTGCTTCAACCCCTGGCGCAGCGCCTCATTCACCAGCTCTTTGAACGGCCGCCGCTGGGCGCGCTGCAGCCGCGCCAACACCGCCGCCACATCGTCGTCTAGAGTCAGTGTCGTTCTCATGCATCAGTACATAGAATGCCTGATGCCTTGATGTCAATCCGGAGCTTCGCCCACGACCGCGGCATCCCTATCGAAGACCGGTCCTCGATTGCTTGAGACAACTATCGTTGCGCTAGAACTGGAATTCGGGCGATACTTCCCAGCGCGCGACACGTCGGACGAAACACGTGATCGCCGAGGAGAAGAACATGAGCAACTCATCCGCGCAGCGTGCCGGCTTTACGAGCATGGAGGGAAGCACCACCGATGACTGGAAGATCCTCGGCGCCGAGTTCATCGCTTTTTCCCAACGCCTACCGGATCGCATCCTCGCTCATCTGCGGTTGTTGGATGGAGACTACGGCGGCTTCCCGGTCGATCGGCTCACCCACTCGCTGCAAACGGCGACGCTGGCGCAGCGCGACGGCCGCGACGAGGAATACGTCGTCTGCGCGCTGCTGCACGATATCGGCGACACCTTGGGCAGCTTCAACCATCCGGACATCGCCGCCGCCATCCTCAAGCCGTTCGTCAGCGAGGAGAACCTCTGGATGGTGGAAAAGCACGGGATCTTCCAAGGCTACTTTTTCTTCCACCACCTCGGTATGGATCGCCACATGCGCGAGCAATTCCGCGGGCATCCCTACTTCGAACGCACCGAGGAATTCTGCGCCAAGTACGACGGCCCGGCGTTCGATCCTCAGGGAGAGGCATTGCCGCTGTCGTTCTTTGAACCGATGGTGCGGCGCTTGTGCGCGGCACCAAAGCGGACGATCTACACGTACATGGATCGCTAGAGTCCTGAGTCAGGATTTCGGAGAAGAAGTAAGGTGCAAACGAAGCGATCATTCTATCCCCTCACCTGACCTCTCCCGAAGGGAGAGGAACGAAAAAGCCCCTCTCCTTCCAGGCTTCCAGGAGAGGGCAGGGTGAGGTGATGAGATGACCGCATCTCTTGCACCTTTCATTCAGTCTTGAGCCAACGGGCCGCTGATGAGTTGCACACGCCGCGCAAACCGGGCACAGCCATACGATGAGCAACCCGGCATGAGCGAGCACCCGATCGTGGTGTTCACCGACGGCGCAGCCAAGGGCAATCCCGGGCCCGGCGGTTGGGGCGTGGTCATCGCCACGCCCCACGGCCACGTCACCGAGCTCGGCGGCGGCGCCGCGCACACGACGAACAACCAGATGGAGCTCACGGCGCCCATCGAAGCGCTGCGCCGCCTGCAGCGTGCGCCCGGCGCACTAGCCATCTTCACCGACTCCACGTACGTCATCAAAGGCATCCGCGAGTGGATCTGGGCCTGGCGCAAGCGCGGCTGGAAGACGGCCGAGGGCAACGACGTGCTCAACCGCGAGCTGTGGGAAGCGTTGGCGAGCCTGGTCACGGGGCGCGGCAAGGGCGGCATCGAGTGGCATTACGTCCGCGGCCATACCGGTATTCCCGGCAACGAGCGTGTCGACGAGATCGCCAACGCCTTCGCACTCAAACGTCCCCCCGAGCTCTACGACGGCCCGCTCATCGGTTACCCCGTGCCGATCTTCGACGTCCCCGACGACACCAGCGTGCCGAAGCGCGCACCCGGCGCATCGTCGGGCGGCAAGCGCAAGGCGGCAGCGTATTCCTATCTGAGCGTCGTTGACGGTAGACCGATGCGCCACGCGACATGGGCAGAGTGCGAGCGCCGCGTGAAAGGCCGCTCCGGTGCGAAGTTCAAGAAGGCCATGAGCGCGGCAGACGAGGTGGCGATTCTGCGCGCCTGGCGGTGTGCACCGGAGGATTTATGAAATCAGCCCTCTTGGTTTTCGGGCGTTGCGTCAGCGCAGGTTGAACGCCGTGCCCTACTCACGGCGTCACCGCAAACGATCCTGAGAGCGGTAAATCCTGCGACGACGAGCCGACCTCAACGTCGTAGGTGATCGGCTCGACCGTCCAGCTGCTGGTCGTCGTGTCCCAATACGCCAGGTTCGCGGCGGGCACGTCGAACGCCACCGTCGCGGTCTGGCCCGGCTCGAGGTGAACGCGCTCGAAGCCTTTCAAATCCTTCACCGCGCGATCGACGCTGGAGTGCTCGTACCCGATGTAGAGCTGCGCGACCTCGTCGCCCGCCACGACACCCGTGTTGGTCACATCCGCGGTGACCCGTACCCAGCCATTGGCGGAGATCGTCGCCGGCACGACCGCGAGATTGGCGTACTCGAAGGTCGTGTAGGACAGACCGAACCCGAAGGGGAACAACGGCTGAACGCCGTTGTGATCGAGATACCGATAGCCGTGATAGTAGCCGTAGGTCACCTCGGCGCTCTGGTTGTCGAACGCCGGCAGATCGGTCTCGGCGCGCGGGAAGGTCGCCGGCAGCTTGCCCGACGGGTTTACGTCGCCGAACAATACGTCGGCGATGGCGTTGCCGCCTTCCTGCCCCGGGTACCATGCCATCAGGATCGCCGCCGCTTGGTCGACCCACGGCATCAGAAGCGCACCACTGCCTTCGAGCACCACGATGGTGCGCGGATTGGCCGCCGCGACCGCGGCGATGAGCTGATCTTGATCACCCGGCAGAGCAAGGTTCGCCCGGTCGCCGATGGTGACCTGCCCTTCGCCTTCGTCATTGAACGTGAGCCCTGCAACCACGACCGCCGCGTCAGCCGCCGCCACCGTTGCCTGATCGCTCATCGAGAGCTGTGCAGACGGCACGTAGGTGACCGCCACGCTGCCGGCGCCGGCTTGGATGCCATCGAGCGGCGCAACCGCGAACGACGGATTCACCAAACTGCTCCCGTGGTCGCCGAGGTTGGCCATCGCCGCCAGCGGTCCGACCACGGCGATCGAATGAACCCGGGTGCGATCGAGCGGCAGCGCTGAGCTGTCGTTCTTCAGCAGAACGATGGCCTCGTCCGCCACCTGCCGCGTCAGGCTCGTGTGCGCAGTCGTCTCGATCTGAGTCGGATCGGGAACGGGCGGGTTGGTATCGAGCTGGAAACACAGCTGCGCGCGCACAATCCGGCGCACGGCGTCGTCGATGTCGGACTCCGGGACCTGCGCGTTGGTGACCGCATCGGTCAGCGGTTGTCCGTAGTAATCGGGAGACGGCATCTCGATGTCGAGTCCCGCCGTCGCCGACGGCACCGTGCTGCGCGCGCCGAGGTACCAGTCGGATTCAACGAAGCCCTGGAAACCCCAATCGCCTTTCAGGACGTCGTGCAGGAGGTGGACGTTCTCACCGCAGTGCTGGCCGTTCACCGAGTTGTACGCCGACATGACCGAGCCGGCGTGCCCCTGCTGCACCGCTTTCTGGAAGTGCGGCAGATAGACTTCGCGCAAGCTGCGCTCATCGACCGATATGTCGACCGTGAAGCGGTCGTCTTCGATGCTGTACGCGGCGAAGTGCTTGGGGTTGGCGATGACATGCGCTTGCGCGCCGCGGATGAACCCCACACCCATTTGGCCGAGGAGAAACGTGTCTTCCCCGTAGGTCTCTTGCGCCCGTCCCCAGCGCGGGTGGTGGAGGTTGTTCAGCACCGGTGCCAGGATCACGCTGGCGCCCTTGGCTCGCGCTTCCGTGCCGATCACGTCGCCGACCTGCTGCTCCAGCGTCGGGTCCCAGGTCGCGCCACGCGCCATGGCCACGGGAAAGCAGGTCGCGTTGCCGCTTTGAATGCCGACGCCGCGCGCCCCGTCGATCATGTTGAGCCCAGGAACCGCCAGCCGGTCGACACCGGGCGTGTGCCAGACGACGCCGAGGATGCCGCTGCCCGCCATCTGCGTGAGCTTCTCGGTCAGCGTCATCTGCCCGAGCAGAGTATCGAGCCGCGTCTCGACGGCGGCGGGATTGCCTCCGCAGAAGCCGCTGTCCTGGAACTCCGCCGTGACCGCGTCCGTTGTCGCCGCGTCGGCGGCGTTGAGCAGGCACTGCGCAAGGTCATCGCCCGTAGCCGGCGACCCGCACGGCGGTCCGAGCTGCGCTGCGGTCAGCGCAGCGCCGGTGCAACTCTTGGCGATCTTGCTCGCGGCCTTGGAGCGCACCGCCGCGAGGTGCACCGCAATCTTCGGCGCCGCGGCGCAGTCGGCGCCGAGCGGCAAGTTCTTGGGTGGCTTGAGCCGGCAGCTCTGGAGCGCGCCGATGCGGCTGAGCGCGTAGCTGCGGATCTGCGTGTCGGCCTGCGCTTGGCAGGCCAGGGCCGCGCTGGAAAGCTTGCTGCGCCCGGCATCCGCGACGCCGATCAATGTAGCGGCGGCGGCGCTATGACTGCCGTTGATGCACCCGATCCAGTCGGCGGCGGTGTGCACGCCGGCGCAATCGCCGCCCGGCGCGAGCGCGGTCACTGCGGCGTCCGTGCATTTCGCGCCGATCTTCGTGGCGAGCGTCGCCGCTGCTGCGACGCGCTTCGAAGCAGTGGCGGAGTCTGTCAGGCAGTTCGTGTTCGCCGGCAGCGTGCCCTGATCGACTTTGCTTTGGCAGGCAGCGAGGGCCGTAAGCGAGCTCTTGAGGAAGCTCTTCGCGGCGGGCGGCACCGCCGCTTGGCATTTCGACGCGGGCGTCGTCGCCGCTCGCGCGGGCTCAGCTAACGCAAGCGCACCGAATGCAACGATTCCGCATTTGAGCAATCGACGAAAGTGGTACATCTGCGCTCCCCCTGAAGCTCGAATCGCAGTACCGGTGGCCCCCGTACGTGCCGGTAACGTCTTCCGCCGGCGCCGGCGGGCTACGGCGACGTCAACGTCGCCGCCTTCGTCGCGACGAGATCGAGCAGGTCTCCCATAGGCCAACTGTAGTCCAGGATGTGCGTCCCGAGGAGTGCCGGCGAGAGGGCCGGGCTGGTGTACTGCACCAGATCCTGGCGTTGGTCCCCAGGGCCCGGGTTCGCCGAGATCCGCAGATAGCTGTGGTTCGTGTCGTCTTTCACGCACTCGCCGGCGTAGAACTGCGGGAACTCGACGAACGGCGTGCTGACGCCCGGGTCCGACAGGACCTCGAAGAGCGGTTGATTCGCGTGCGTCGGGAAGTAGGTCTTACTGAACTGGGCCTGGCCGCCACCCAGCGCGGCAGGGTTCGTGCAGGCTACATCCATACCCGGTCCGATGTCGTTGAAGCCGCCGGCGACCGGCGGATAACCCGCCGCAAAGCTGTGGTAGGCAATCACGCACCCGGTCTGGTCGGCGGTTTGGCAGAGCGGGAGGTTCTGAAAACTGCCGCCCACGACGCCCCCGGGCGGCACCGTGACGTTTCCCCCGATGAGCAGGGCGACGATCAGCTGTTTCCGCAGGTCGGTAGCGGCGGAGGGGTCGAGCTCGTCCTGCAGGAGTTGCGTCAACATGAACACGCCTTGAGAATGCCCCATGATCACCACGTTGCGCCCGCCGTTGTCGTACTTCTGGTAGAGGCGCCACGCGTCGAGGACGTCGGCGTAAGCGATGGCTTCGTCCTGCGTCTGCTCGGGCGTCCCAAAGGTCGCGAACGTAGCTTGCCGGTAGTGCGGGGCGAAGATGCGGCATTGGCCGTTGAAGCGGGCCACCTGAGTGAGAAGCGGGTCGAGAACGAGGCTGTCGTAGGTGGGGTCGGTCACGTCCAGGTGGTTGCCGACAGTGGTCGAGAGGTCGACGGTCGGGTAAACGTAAAAGCAATCGTAGGCAGGAGTCCCGCTGCCGACGACGTGCGGCTCGACGACCTTCGATTGGTCGGGCTCAATCACCGTCGAGTCGAGGTTGTCAAAGCACGGGTTGCTGCTCATTTCCGGCCGGCACACCCACGCGGAGTCACCGTACGGCAACGAGTGGTCGGCGCCGTACGGCAGCGGGCAGATGCCGGGTGCGCCAGCATTGGTCGCCGTGTAACTGGTGCCCGCCTTGAACTTGGGCGTGGCCGTGCCACCGAAGCTCATGCAGTACTGCTGCCCGCCAAACGTCGAGCCGAGCGTCAAGACGACGCGGACCGGATCGGGGTTTCCTCCAAGCGTGTGACCGAGCACCGCGCCGCTGCCGTGTGCGCTGATCGTCTTCCCGGCCTTCACAGTCACCGCTGTGATGGGACCACCCTTCTGAGTGAAGGTGTAGCCCGTGGTCGTTCCTTTTTTCTTCGCCGCCTTCCAGCCGGCGGCTGGCAGCGAGTAGGTGGTATCGAAGACATCCCCTTCGATCGACAGCACGCGCAGGCTGCCACCGTGCAAAGTCGGATCGTCCGCCCCTCCGGGGCCGTCGCCGAGGCCGATGCTCGGGTCATTGGAGAGCAGCGACAGCGACCGCTTCTGGGGTTTGCCGGGCTTGTCCTTGAGCGTGAGTGACTTCCCCTTCAGGAGCTCATCGGCGCCCACAGCGCCGCGCACGCTCACGCACAGGAATGCCACGAGCACAGGCAGCAGCCACCACAGCGTTGTGAGCACGACGTATGACCGACGCGGGTGTGTCTGCATGACGGATCGTCCAACACGCGCAACACGACATCGCAATGTCGCCGGTCGCGACGTATCAGGGACGTGTCACAGTGTCAACAAATTTCTGTACGGCTTAGACGCGATCGTCGCGCTCAAACCCGAGCAAGCCTGCATCATCGTCCGACTTCTGTCACCCGGGTGGGCAGGCGTGACGCCAGCACGAAACCGACCGCGCACGCCAGAATATCGCCCATCGAGTTGATGACGCTGTCGCCGTAGTAGCCCAACGCCGTCGAAGGAACGCGGCGGCCGCCCTCAGGCGGCGCTGCGACACGGCGACAGTTTCAGCCGCACGGGAGGATGTTTAATCCCGCCGACAATACTTCCACGCAGTCGGGACACCGGCCCGGCGATCTCAGCGTCTTCGAGCCGGCGGAGCAAGGCGTGAAAAATGGCTTCGAGCTCCAGTCGGGCGAGATGGGCGCCGAGGCAAAAGTGCTCGCCGATCCCGAAGCCGAGATGGTCGTTGGGCTCACGATCGACGTAGAACTCGAACGAACGTGCGGGTAGCCATGCTGGGCGTAGAAATCGGGATCAATGATCTCCGGCGGGGCGATGGGACGATTCGACATGCGTGACCTCCACACGGTCGACACAACGGTGGCTCAGACTTTCTCGAACTTCTGATCGCGCTCCGCTCTCAGTCCTGAGTCCTGAGTGCCGAGTCGGAGACCTTATCGCTCGAGCGACGACAGGAAGTCCAAGACCACCCGGTTGAATTCCTGCGGTCGCTCCATGTTCGTGATGTGTCCGGCATTCCCAATGCGCGCGAGCCGAGCCCTGGGGATGCGGGCCGCGATCTCTTCAGAAAGTGGCGGCGGGGTGACGCGATCGGCGTCGCCGACCACCACCAGCGTTGGCGCAGCGATCTCACCGAGACGGCCGCAGACCGAGAAGCCGAACGCGGCGCGCGCCGCTCGCACGTACGCGGCCTTGTCGTTGCGTGCGACCCGATCGATGAGGTAGTCGCGCATCATGGGATTCACCGCCTCGGAGAAGGCGTTGGTGATGCGCGCTTTGGCAACGTCGGGCATGCTGTTCTGCTCGATGAAGCGCAAGGCGTCCTGCATTACGTTCTCAAATCCGGGCGGCATCCCGCACAACGTGTCGGCGAGGACCAGCGACGCAACGGCAAGCGGAAAATCGAGCGCCAGCTGTTGCACCACCATTCCACCCAACGATAAGCCGATGAGGTGCGCGCGCTCCACACCGAACGCGCGCAGCAGGCGGACCACATCGAGGGCCATGTCCGCCATGCCGAGGTCGCGGTCGGGCTTGCTCGACGCACCGTGCCCGCGCAAGTCGACGGTAATGGTCGGAAAGCGGTTGCAGAACGCCGGCACCTGATACAACCACACGCGATGGTCGCCGCCCAAGCCGTGCACGAAGACGACCGGCGGCGGTCCGGCTTTCCATGGCTCGGTGCAATCCGTGATTTCGTAGTACAGGTCCACGTCTCCGACGCGCGCGTGCGGCATTGTCCACACACCTCCGGTCGGTGGATGAGACCACAGCCCCGCCGATCCGGCAAGGCTTAGTGCTGCGCACGGCGTCGGTTCGGCGGGTCCGCTCCCGTTGGTCGCTGCGAGCGTCCCACCGCCTCGGCGGTTGCGAATTCGCTCGCCGGATCAACCTCTCAGCTCTTGCGACACGCGAGAGTTCGTGCTCCGAATCGGGAAGACGGAGGATGCATGAGCGAGGTCGCAGTCGAAGTGCCGCGCCACGACGTGCCGCTCGGCGGCCGCAGCGGCTTTGCGGTCATCGAGGGCCGTCAGGTCCACTATCTGGAATGGGGCCGGTCCGCTGCGCCGGCCGTGCTGTGCCTGCACGGCGGCGGGCAGACGGCGTACATGTACGAGGAGCTCGGCAACGCCCTGCGCGGGCGCTATCACCTGCTTGCGCCGGACCTGCCGGATCACGGCGATTCAGAACCCACGACCGAGACCGGGCGGCACGCGCTGGCAGCGACATTGCCGCCGTTGTGCGCGCACTTCGGGTTGAGTCGATTTGCCATGGTCGGCGCTTCGCTCGGCGGCATCGTGAGCATCACCTACGCCGCGCAGCATGCAGAGCAGGTCGTGGCGATCGCACTCATCGACGTCGGGCATCGCCTCGAGGAAGAGGGCGTGAAGAAGATCGTGGCATTCATGAGCAAGCACGAATCGTTCGCTTCCCTCGAAGAGGCGGCGGCTGAGATCGCCGTCTATCTGCCGCACCGCAAGGAGGTGCGTCCGGAGAGCCTGCGGCGCAATCTCCGCCAGCGCGCCGACGGGCGTTGGGTGTGGAAGCACGGCTACGGCCGGCGCTTGCGTGCCGAAGGCGAGGACCGGGTGCGCAATTGGCGCGACGTCATCGACGGTCTCGATACCGATGCCGCCGGCCTGCGCTGCCCGGTCCTCGTCCTGCGCGGTTCAGCCAGCGACGTCCTGTCTCATGAAGGCGCTGAGGAGGTCACCGCGCTCATCCCCAACGCCCGCCTCGCCGTCGTCGACAAGGCGGGCCACCTCGCCGCCGGCGACAACCCCAGCTCGACGGTCGGCCTGATCTCGTCGTTCTTGGCCGAGATCAGTTGGTGAGAAGACAAGGAGGTCACTGTGCGGCTCACGGACAAGATTGCCATCGTCACCGGTGGAGGCTCGGGGCTCGGGCGCGCCGGTGCACTGGCGTTGGCGCGTGAAGGTGCCACGGTCGTCGTGTCGGACATCAATGCCGAGAACGGCACCGCCACGGTCGCGACCATCGGCGCTGCCGGCGGCGTTGCGAAGGTGGTTGCCGCCGACGTCAGCCGGGCGGCAGACTGCGAGCGTCTCGTGGCGGAGACGGTGGCCGCCTACGGTAGGCTCCACATCCTCTACAACAATGCGGGCATCGCCTTGCCCTTCGACGACGGTTTTGCCCCGCGCATCGAGCCCGCCGTATGGGATCGCGTCATCCAAACCAATCTGTCGAGCGTGTTCTACTGCTCGCACTACGCCATTCCGGAGATGGCGAAGGCCGGCGGCGGGGCGATCATCAACACCGCGTCGTCGATGGCGCATGTACCGCTCGGCGGCCTTGACGGCTACGCCGCGTCAAAAGGCGGTGTGGCGCTGCTCACCAAATCAATGGCGGTCGGCTGCGGCATGCTCAACATCCGCGTCAACGCCATCAGCCCAGGCTACGTCGATACGCCGATGAACGCGATGATCTGGCAGAGCGAGGAGATGAAGGCGGCGTTCGCGAAAGGACACGCCACCGGACTACAGACGCCCGAGGAGATCGCCGACCTCGTGGTCTTCCTCGCCTGCGACGATTCCCGCAGCCTCACCGGCGCGGTGCTCAACTGCGACCGCGGCTGGACGGCGTTCAAGCAGCCTGACCTCTTGCGCTAGCCTGGAGGACGCATGAAGTTTGCCCTCAGCGCCGTCGGCACCGGCTCGACGGTGAGACCAGATCTGCTCAAACAAGTCGCGCAGCGTGCCGAGGCATTGGGGTACGAATCGATTTGGATTCCCGAACATCTCGCAGTGCCCGTGGACATAAAGACGCCCTACCCGTATGCGGCCGACGGCAAGTTTCCGGGCGGGGTCACGGCGCCGATCCACGATCCGCTGCTGGCGCTGGCCTTCGCCGCCGGTTGCACGGAGCGCATCAAGCTCGGCACCGGCGTGTTCGTGCTGCCGCTGCGCAACCCGCTGGCGGTCGCCAAGGCGGTGGCAAGCCTCGACGTGCTCTCGAAGGGTCGCTTCATCTTCGGTGTCGGCATCGGCTGGCTCGAAGAGGAGTTCGATGCCGTCGGCATGCCGTTCAAGGACCGTGCGGCGCGCACGCGCGAGTACGTCGCCATGCTGAAGACCCTGTGGAGCGAGGACACGCCGCGGTTCTCCGGCCGCTTTCACAGCTTTCCGGCGGTGGGCTTCAACCCGAAGCCGGTGCAACAGCCGCACCCGCCGCTCATCTTCGGCGGCGAGACGCGCGCCGCGCTCAAGCGCGCCGCCGAGCTGGGCGACGGCTGGTACGGGACGCGCTTTACGCCGGACGGCATCCAGCCGGCGCTGGCAACGCTCAAGGATTTCTGCGAGGCCGCCGGACGCGACTTCGGGCGCTTCGAGATCACCTGCGGTATCGCCCCGGAGCTGCCGTTCTCGCTGGATACGGCGCGACGCTTCGCCGACGCAGGCGTGCATCGGCTCATGGTGTTTGCGCCCGGCTTCGTCCCGCGGGCGCGCTTCGACAGCGAGCTGTACCCGCGGATGGAACGTTTTGCCGAGGAGGTCATCGCGAAGATCTGAGCCGACGCGGCCGCGGCATCGCCTGCGCACTTGATCAACGGCGGCGTTTGGCATACGGAAGTCAGCATGCGACGAATAGCCCTGTCCCTTACGGTACTCTTCGTGGTGTGCGCGCCCGCTTGGGCCGGCGCCAAAGACCTGATGGTGCGCCAGCGTTCGATCGATTCCACCAACACGACGCAGGAAGTCACGCAGTATTGGACTGACAACAAGATGGTCACCGAGGCTCCGTCGTATCGGACGATTACCGACTTCGGCGCCAAGACCCTCACCACGATCGACATGAGCAAGAAGACCTACCTAACGGTCACGTTCGACGACATGCGCCAGCGCGCCGCGGCGCTGCAAAAGCGACTGCAGGATCTGCCGGCCCAGGCACGCGGCGAGGTCGGGGACGTGATGTTCGACGAGTCCCCGGTGCAGCTCAAGCCGACCGGGAAGAGCGAAAAAATTGCCGGCTACGAAGCGAAGCAATATACCATCGACGGCAAGCAGATCAGCGGCGCGGTGTGGATCACCGACGCGTTCGACGTCAGCGCGCAGATGCAAGCGCGGCAAAAGGCCGTAGCCGCCAAGACCCCCATGGATCGTGTCGCCGCGGCGATCGCCGCGATCAAGGGAATGCCCATGCGCCAGGAGCTTTCAATCGTCAGAGGGCCGATAACACTGACGAGCACGATGGAAGTGCTCGAAGTGAGCGAGAAGGCGCCGCCCGCCGACGTCCTCAAGGTGCCCGACGGCTTCACGAAAACCGAGTTGGCGCCGGTCGGAAAGTAGCGGCTGGCCTCTTGGTCACATCGTCCCCGAAGGCGCGCGGGACGGTTATTTCTTCTGCTCCATCTCCTGGCCGCAGCACTTAATCGTGCCGTTCCCGCCCTTGGTGACGATCACTTGCGATCCGCACTTTGAACAGAGGTACATTTTCCCGAGTTGATTGGCCATCGTTGCCTTGTCTCCCGTCTCTCACTTGCCGCGGAACAGCGGCTTCCGCTTCTGCACGAAGGCGTCGATCCCTTCCTGCCGGTCGCGCGTCGTTTGTAGCAATACGTACAAGTCCTCTTCCAGTCGGATGCCCTGATCGAGCGTCAGATCGCTGCCGTGCAGCACGGCTTCTTTCGCGTATCGCAAGGCGACGGGTCCCTTCGCCTTGAGCCCCCGGACTACGGCCGCCAGCGCCCGCTCGAGCTCATGGTGCGCCGCGACGCACGTCGCCAGACCGATCGCAGCCGCCTCCGCCGCGTCGACACGGCGGCCGGTCAACAATAGATCGAGAGCGCGCGCACGTCCGACGATGCGCGGCAACCGTTGGGTGCCGCCGTGCGCCGGCAGGCGCCCGCCGGCGAGCTGCGGCATCGCCAGGTGTGCGCGGTCCGATACGACACGCAGGTCGCACGCCAGCGCCAGCTCAAGGCCCTCCGCCATGGCATCGCCCTGAATCGCGGCGACGACCGGGCGCGTGAGCCGCGCGATCGCCGCGACCCAATCGATCCGCCGCTCCCAGTCTCCACCGTCCTCGACGCCGGCGCAGAAGCTCGGACCCGACGCCGCCAGCGCGACGGCAACGACACGGTCGTCGAGCTCGATCTCCGCGGCCGCATCGCACAGCGCCTGCGCCAGGTGCGGCGTGATGCGGTTGTGCGCCAGCGGGCGCTCCAACCGCAGCCAGGCTATGCCGTCCTGGATGGTGAGCCGGAGGTCAGCCACGCGTCCATGCGCGGCCGTGCGGGCTGCCGCACCTTTGCTCACGCGCCCGCCTCCGCCAGTTGTGCACGCAGGTCCTTTTTCAACACCTTACCCATGGGGTTCTTCGGCAGCGCATCGACGAACCGGATTACCTCGGGTTTCTTGAAGCTGGCCAGACGTTGGCGGCAGAACTCCGTGATGTCCGCGGCGGTGACGGTGACTCCGGGCCGTGGCACGATCACGGCGGCGACGCGTTGGCCCCACTCGACGTCGGGCAGACCGATCACCGTCGCCTCGTCGACGCCCGGGTGCGAATACAGGACCGCTTCGACTTCCGCTGGCGCGATGTTCTCGCCGCCGCGGATAATCATGTCGTCCTTGCGCCCGGCCAGGAAGATGTAGCCATCGTCGTCCACCCAGCCCATGTCACGCGTCGGCAGCCAGCCGTCCTGCAACGGCGAGGTCGTGCCGCCGGGGCCGCCGTAGCCTTTCATCACGCGCGGCGTGCGCACCCACAGCTCGCCAACCTGTCCCGGTGGCAACTCCTTCCCATCGTCATCGACGACCTTCAGCTCGACGTCGGGGAGCGGCCGCCCGATCGACGTGAGGCGCTTCAGGCGCAGCTCGACTTCCTGCGGCGTGCCGTCGAGGCGATGATCGTCGGGGCCGAGCACGGTCAGCGTCGACGTGGTCTCGGTCTGACCGAAGGCGTTCACGAACCCGACGGTTTTCGGAAACATTTCGATGGCGCGTCGCACTATGGGGAACGGCATGGCGGCGCCGCCGTACGACAGGTTCTGCAGGCTCGACAGATCGTGTCGCGAGAAGTCGGGGTGATCGATGATCTGCTTGACCATCGTCGGCACGAGGAAGGCGTGCGTGACCTGTTCGCGCTCGACCGCGTGCAGCCAGTCGCTGGGATCGAACTGGCGCAACAGCACCAGCTTGCGCCCGGCAAACATGTTGGTCATCACATTGGTAGCGCCGGCGATGTGATACAGCGGCACGCAGAGCAGCGACGTCCCGCGCGGCGTCCCGTCGGCCAGCTCGACGTTGGCGGTCACGTAGGCGGTGAAGTCGTTGTACGTCAGCATCACCGCCTTGGGCAGCGCGGTCGTGCCACTGGTGTACATGAGGATCGTGGTGTCCTCATCTTCGACCTCGGGCGGATCGAGCTCGGGCGGCGCCTCGGCAATCATGCGATCGAGGTGCAGCATCCCGTCGTGCGGCGCGTCCATCGACACGTAGGTGCGCACGCTGGTGAACGCGGGCTTCAGCTGCGCCACCGCTTCGAGGTAGCGGTCGCCGACGATCAACACCTTCGCCGCGGCGGTGTTGACCATGTATTCCAGCTCCGGGAGCTTGGCGCGGTAATTCAGCGGCAAGAAGACGGCGCCGATCGCCGCCGTCGCGTAGTACGCCTCGACGTAGCGGTGCGAGTTCGTTTGCAGGACGGCGACGCAGTCGCCGCGTTGCACGCCGACCGCCCGCAACGCGTTGGCGAGGCGTTGAATGTTCCGCCACAGCTGGCCGTACGTGAGACGGTGCTCCTCGAAAACGAGGATCTCCTGATCCTCGAACATCGACGCCGGGATGCTGACAAAGTTGGACGTATTCACCGAGGCTCCGCCTTTCGAAAGATTGCGTGACTCAATCGCCCAAGCGCCGCTCCAACGCAAGGCCGTCGGCCAGCGTCATCTCCAGCCCGTCGTTCACTGCGCGCTTGAGCCGCGCCACCAGCGTCGGGGGCAATTCGCACAGTCGGCGCGCCAGGTCAATCGCCGCGCTGTGCAGCGTGTGCACTGGGACGACGCGGGCCACGATACCCATCTGAAGCGCCGTCGCAGCGTCGAGCCAGCGGCCGGTCAGGATGAGATCGAGCGCGCGGCCGATACCGAGGGCCCGCGGCGTCGTCTGCGTGCCAGCGACGCCGGGGATCATGCCGAGGCCGGTTTCCGGATAGGCGAAGCGTGCGTCCTCTGCGGCAACGCACAGGTCGCACAGCAAGGCCATCTCGAATCCGCCGCCGACGGCGTACCCGTGTACCGCGGCGATCGTCGGCTTCGACAGGGTGCGCAGCACGCCCCAGACATCACGGTGCCAGCGCACGTCGCGTGCGACCGGCGGCGACGGCGCGCTGCCGAACTCGCTGACGTCGCCGCCGGTGCAGAACGCCGGCCCGTTGCCGCGCAGCACCAGCGCGCGCACCTCCGGGTCGTCACGCACCGCCTGCAGCGCCTCGAACAACGCATCGCGCATCGCCACGTTGTAGGCGTTGAGGACATGCGGGCGGTTTAATGACACGATCGCGATCGGCCCGTCCTTCTCGTAGATGACGGCAGGCGCAGCCTGCTGCGCCTCCATAGGCATCGCACTGCGGTTCGTAGTTTTGCGCACCTGCCGCACTACAGCCAACTCTCATCCGAAGCCGCCTGAAGCGACCCAACGGGGAGCGGTCCCGCCGAAGAGACGCGGGGCGCAGCCCTGGGCGCAGCCCCTCAGTCACTCGACGGCAACGGCTTGGCTTCCTTCAGCTTCATCTCCGTTCCACAACACTCGACCACGCCGGGTCCGGGTTTGTTGCACAGCACCTCGGTGCCGCAGGCCTCGCACAGATATCGCTTGCCCAGTTGATTCGCCATCGTTGTCCTCCTCGTGTCTGCTTTCACTGCGCCGGCGGGTTGCCGACGAACGGCACCGCCACGACACGCGCCGTGACGCTTCCTTCCGCAAGCACGACCGCGACTTCGCAGCCGACATCCCAACATTCCCGTCTGACGTAGCCCAGTGCGATCACCGCCTGCCGTGCGGGTGACCACACGGCGCTGGTGATTGCGCCGATGTCTTTGCCGTCGCGCACGAGCGTCGAATGCTCCGGCGGCACGACGCCGCCGGTGCACACCAAGCCCACAAGCTTACGGTGCACTTGGCCGCGCGCGGCGACACGCTCAACGACTTCCTGGCCGAGGTAGCAGCCCTTCTTGTAGCTGATGGCGCTCTCGAGCCCGACCTCGCTGATCAGCGTCGACTCATCCATGTCGCAGCCATACCAGGGAATGCCGGCTTCGACGCGCAGTACATCGAGCGCCTCCATTCCTACCGGCTGCGCCGCGGCGGCGCGGCAGCGTTCCCACAGCGTTGTGCTGAGTGCGGGATCACCAAGGATCAGATACCCGCGCTCCCCGCCGTGACTCGCTGCCGCGACGCGGACGTGCGCGTCTCCGCAGGGCAGCTCGCGATGCGCGAATGGCTCCAATTGATCGACCGGCTCGCCGGTCACAGCCTGAACGACGCGGGCGGCTTCGGGACCTTCGAGCGCGATCAACGGCGCCCATGCATCGTCGGCAACCAGCTCCACGTCATCGGCGATGATGTACCGTTCCAAGCTCTCACGCACTACCTGCGCGCGGGCCGCCGGTACATCGAGCCACACTTCCTCGGCCAGAACATACACGCGCAGGTCGGACACCACCTTGCCCTGCTGGGTCAGCAGCGCCGCATACGTCCCCTCGCCGGCGTGCAGCTGTGCGACATCGTTCGACACCATGCCTTGCAGGAACGTGATCCGGTCGCTGCCGGTCACGCGCAGCAGGCCGCGAAAGCGTGCGTCGAGCAGCCCGCAGCGCCGGCGCACCGCGGCCCATTCGCCCTGCACATCGCCGAAGCGGGCCGGCAGCTCGCGGCCGGCAACGCGAACAAACGCCGCACCGTTGGCTCTTTCAACCGCTTCCAACTGCGCATCCATAGAATTCCCGTGGGCATTCCAGTGAACGGATTTTGACTAACAGAATCCACCCGAGCAGGGAAGCGCGCAGCTCAGCGCGGCGCTTGCCACTCCTCCGGCGTCAACGTGCGCAGGGCGAGTGCGTGGATGTCCGATTGCATCGCGTCACCGAGCGCCTGATAGACAGCGCGGTGGCGCTGCACCGAAGTTTTGCCGCGGAAGGACTCCGAGACGATCACGACGCGGAAGTGCCCGCCTCCGCCGGCCGCGCCGGCATGACCGGCGTGCTGCGCACTCTCGTCCTCGACGCTGAGATGTTGCGGGGTCAGGGCATGGCGCAACTTCGCTTCGATCCACCGCACACGATCCATGTTTGGTTTCCTAGCCGAGCGGCGACGGGTTGCCAAGCGAACCGCCGCCTGTCATGCAGAGGCAGGTTACGCACCAAGGAGAGTGGGACATGACCTTCGAAGACATCCTGTACGAGAAGCGCGACGGCGTCGCGTGGATCACCATCAACCGACCGGAAGTGCGCAACGCGTTTCGCGCCAAGACGGTAGACGAAATGGTCGCCGCGTTTCGCGGTGCATGGGCCGACCATGACGTCGGCGTCGTCGTGCTCACCGGCGCCGGCGACAAGGCCTTCTGCTCGGGCGGTGATCAGAAGGAGCGTGGGGCGGAAGGGTACGCCGGCAGCGCCTCCGGCATCGGCATGGACGTCGGGTCATTGCATGCCGTGATCCGCAACATTCCGAAACCGGTGATCGCCATGGTCAACGGCTACGCCATCGGCGGCGGGCATGTGCTGCACGTGCTCTGCGACCTGTCGATCGCCGCCGACACGGCGATCTTTGGACAAACCGGGCCGCGCGTCGGCAGCGTCGATCCCGGCTTCGGCACGGCGTACCTGGCGCGCGTCGTCGGCGAGAAGAAGGCGCGCGAGATCTGGTACCTGTGCCGGCAGTACAGCGCGCCGGAAGCCTTGCAGATGGGCCTGGTCAACAAAGTCGTTCCAGCCGCGCAGCTGCGCGCCGAGGTCGAGTTGTGGTGCCGCGAGCTGCTGGAGAAAAGCCCGACGGCGTTGAAGCTGGCGAAGTACTCGTTCAACGCCGACACCGACAGCATCCACGGCATCACCGAGATGGGCTTCAGCGCGTTGGAGCTGTACTACCAGACCCCCGAGGCGCTGGAAGGGCGGAACGCGTTTGTCGAGAAGCGCAAGCCGGAGTTCAGGAAGAAGTGCTGAGTGCTGGGTGCTGAGTCATGAGTAAGAGCAGGTCGATTCAACGCTTCATGTGTTCGGCGATCTGGGCAAACTGCTCCAGGGCAGCGCGGCCAGAACGCGATGATCGAGCGCATGAGCGACCACCTGTACGATCAGCTGCATCCGGAGGCGCCTTCCAGCGCACGGGCTACACCCCGGACGTAAATGGTCGCCCTTGCGCTCAACCTTCGCACTCCCGCAGCGTCGTGCGGGCGACTTCGAGATCGGGCGAGCCGAGCCTGGTGTAGATATCCACCGCGCGCCGGGCGTAGGGCAGGCCCTCTGCCTTCTTCCCCTGCCGGGCAAGGGCCCGGGCGATGCGCTGGCAGTCGGCGGCGATCAATTCCTGGCGACCGACCCTTTCGTCCAAGCATAGGGCCTCGCGGGCCAAGGTCTCGGCCCCCAGCCAGTCTTCCCGGTCCAGCGCCAGCGTGGCCATATTGCCCGTGAAGGTCGCCGCGCCCTCCGCGTAGCCGACCGCGCGGGCCACCCGCAGCGCCTCGCGAAAATCCCGCTCCGCCGCCGCGAGATCGCCGGAGCACCACTCGGCGTCGGCGAGAGCATTCATGGTGGTGGCCACGTCCTCGCTCTCCGTGGACAAGCTGCGGACCAGTTCGAGAGCCTCGCGATAGGCCTCGATGGCGGCGGGGTAGTCCTGCTTCAGCTGGTACCCGATGCCCCGCAAACGAATGGCGATAGCGCGCTCGCGGGCACCGGCCTTGGCCTTCTGCCAGTGCGCCGTAGCCCGGTCGGCACAGGCCAGAACCCCATCCGCATTCTGGCGCAGGTAGTAAACCCACCCTACCTGACGCGCCCGCTGCCCGGCGTTGTAGTGATCGTTGAGCGACGCGGCCTTCGTTTCGGCCTGCTGTTCGAGGAAGAACCATTCATCCCAGCGGCCGGTGAACTCAAGGAAACGGAAGAGCGCAGCGCACACGGACTGGAGCCCCTCGTTCGGCCCAGTGAGGAAGAGGGGCAGGGCCGGGGCTACCGTGGACCAGGCGGCATCGAGCACCGGGAAACGGTCGTGCTTGTTGTAGCCGTTCTTGATGATCAGTTCATAAGCGCGTTTCTGCAGCCGTCTGCCCGTTTCCGCAACGGCTTCGGGCCGTTTGCGCCGCAGAAACTCCGCGACCATCGGCACGAGCACGAAGGCTTCTTCCTGCTGGTCGGGGACCACGAGCGAACGATTGGCGAGGCTGCGCAGCGCGGTCTCGACCGCTTCCTTGTCGAGCTCGGCCACCTCGGCGATGTGCTCCACCTTCACCGGCAGGGTGAAGTAGGTGAGGGCGCAGAGCACGCGCGTCTCGTCCGAGGTGAACTCTTCCACGAGATCGCCGAAGATGAACTCCAGCGGGTCGTTGTCGGGCGGGCAAGTGCTCAGGAACTGGAGCGCATCGGTGAAGGTGCGGCAACTGCCGCGGCCGAGTTGCCCGGCCACCCAGCGCAGGAGCAGCGGCTTGCCGCCGGTCTGCCTGTAGAGGGTGATGCGCTCGGCCTCGTTGGTCTTCGCGAGCAGTTTGTTGTGCCGGGCGAGGTCGGCCAGGGTCGCCAGCGCGGCGACTTCGTCGAGCTGTTCGAGGATGAGCTCTTCGGACCCTGACCCAATGCGGCGCCGGCTGGTGAGGATGGCCTTGCAGCCCTGCGGCAGGCGTTTGACGAAGGTGAAGAGTTGGTCGCGGTCGGACTTGGGAAGGGATTCGAGATTGTCGAGGATGAGCAGCGCCTGCGCGGGGCGGAGGGCATCGAGCAGGAGCCGGATGCGCTGGTCCTCCGTGGCCTTTGTGATGTCCGATTGACCCAGCTCGCGGGCGAGCTCGTTGAGCATTTCGAGGAAGCCCGGCAGGATGAAGGTGCCAAGCGCGCGCACGCCATCGTCATCCAACTCGCGGTCCTTCACGGTGAGAAAGATGATGCGCTGGAACTGGCCGGGCGGGCAGTCGTAGGCCGCGCGGACTGCGAGCGAGGTCTTGCCCATGCCGCCGGGGCCGTCGATGAGCGCGCCCCAGGTGCGGTTCTCGGGGTCGAGGGCTTCGCGAATGGCGGCAAGTTCCTTCTCGCGCCCGAAGAAAGGCTGGAGGCGAGGGAGGTTGTTGGGAATGGGGCTTTTCGGGGGCTCGGGCGTGGCAGCGTAGTGGTCTTTGGGGAGGCCTTCGTTGACGGCGAGACGTTCGAGGATGAGCGTGGCGGTTTCTTCGGGCGCCTTGTGGTCGAGTTCCACAAATCCAGCGTTCTCGTACAGGCCCTGAAGCTTGGCGTGCTCAAAGCGGCTGAGCATGATCTCGCGATTCTTGCCGGACATAAGCATCCCATGAATCGCAACCCATTCCAGACCACACCAGTTCTTCTCACTGTAATTTGGGCAGACGACCACGACGATCAGGTCGGCTTGGTCGCGGTAGAGATCAGGCAGGTCGAGGCCGAGCTTCCATTCTGCGAACTCGGCCTCGTGGTATTTGTCGTAGAGGATATGGTCCTGGCCGAAGCGCTTGGCGAGGATCTCGGCGACCTTGGAAACGAAGTCGCGCTTTTCTCCCGCAAAGGAGAAGGCGATGCGGAAACGTTTTGTGTTCATATTTCCCTGCTCAAGTCAAGCTTCGTGGTACGACCCATCCGCGTGCTGGAATGTATTCCCCCGGAAAACATTTCCAAATTGACGTACACGAAACGAGGGGTCTGTACCAGCGGGCGCTCATCCTTCGACGCGCTCAGGATGAACGGCGAGCGGTGTTTCTGCAGCGGATCCATTGCCCTTCTCGAATTCCCCGTGGTCTGCAGCACGAGCTGTTTGACGCTGCCACGGTTGACGTCCTCGATCGTGGGCTAGTAGACTTATTTCCATGGCCATCCATCTCGCCAAAGAAATCGAAGCCGAAATCAACGCCACCATACGCGCCGGCGGGTACCGTTCTCCGAACGACGTCATCCGTGAAGGCCTTGCACTCATTGAAGCCCGAGAGGCGTTCCGCAAGGCTGTGCGCGAGGGTGAGACGCAACTCGCCCGCGGGGAGGTCGTCACTCGCTCGCAATCCCGCCGGCGCATGAAGAAGCTTGCCGCAGAATTCCGGAACACGAGATGAGGGAGGCCTATGTCCTCTCGTTACCCGCCCAGGAGGACCGTGAGCAGATCTTTCGCGAGATCGCCGAGGATGACGTCGACACCGCGCTGCGCGTGGACGGAGAACTCGAAAAGGTCTTGCTGCGGCTTGCCGCATACCCGCACATCGGTCACCGACGAACCGACCTTCTTCTTTCCCGCTTCCGTGTCTGGCCTTTCTATTCCTTCCTGGTGATCTACAAGCCCGAAACCTCGCCCCTTGAGATTGTTCGCATCTGGCACGGTGCACAGCACCACCCGCAACTCATTTGAGTTCAACGCACGCCTGAGTTCAACGCACGCCTCAGGGAACATGCCGCAGAGCGGCACAATAGTAATTCAGCCCTCGGCGCTGCCCGTCAGCACCAGATCGTTGCGGTGGATCACTTCTTCGGTCAGCTTGTAGCCGAGGACGCTTTCGATGCGCGCCGAGTGCACACCTTTGATTTTCTCCAGCTCGGCGGCGCTGTAGTTGACCAGGCCGCGGGCGAACTCGTGGCCGTCCGGATCGACGCAGCGGACGCACTCGCCGCTGTCGAACCGTCCCTGCACTTCCTTCAAGCCTTTGGGCAGCAGGCTGCGGCCCCTTTGCGTGATCGCCTCGTAGGCGCCTTGATCGACGACCACCGTGCCGGTCGGTTTGAGCGTGTACGCGATCCAATGCTTGCGGCGGCCGAGGCGATCCCCTTTGGGCAGGATCAACGTGCCGACGGCTTGTGAGACGTCGAAGACGGCGGGCAGCACGCCGGCGTGGAGGCCGTCGGCGATCACCGCCGGGATGCCGGCGGCCGCCGCCTTTTTGGCGGCGGCGAACTTCGAGGCCATGCCACCGGTGCCCAGCGGCCCGCGGCCCGCCATGGCGTAAGCCGCGGCACCGCGGCTGACGTCCTCAACGACGCTGACCAACTCGGCGTCGGCGTGGGTGTGCGGGTCCTTCGTGTAGAGGCCCGCTACGTCGCTGAGCATCACCAGCAGATCCGCCTCAACGAGTCCGGCGATCAAAGCTGAGAGGTTGTCGTTGTCGCCGAAATTTCGCAGCTCGTCGGTGACCACGGTATCGTTCTCGTTGGCCACCGGAACGACACGCGCATCGATCAACGTTTCGATGGTGTGTCGCGCATTGAGGTAGCGGCGGCGATTCGCCAGATCGTCGTGCGTGAGAAGGATCTGCGCCACTTGCGTCGAGTGTGCCGCAAAGTACTCCTCGTACAGCGCCATGAGATCGATCTGTCCGACGGCGGCCGCTGCCTGTCGCTGCGGCACGGTCTTGGGACGTTCCTTCATCCCGAGCCGCGCCCGGCCGGCCGCGACGGCTCCGGAGCTGACGACGACGATCTCGATGCCGCGCTCGTGCAGCCCGCAGATCTCCTCGGCGAGTGCGCGCAGGCGCGGCCGGTTGATGCCGGCGTCGGTCGACAGGATACTGCTGCCGATCTTCACGACCGCGCGCCGTACGCGTTTGAGCAGGCGCTGCTTGTAAGCGACCTGGTTCATCGATGTGGCTGCGCGAGTCTGCTCCCCTCACCCTGACCCTCTCCCGGAGGGAGGGGGAACCCATCGACAGCTCGCAAGGCACGCCAGCGCCGGCCGACTTCACGCATCAATGCCGCGACGCCTTCGCCGGTGGCGGCCGAGATACCCCAGAGCTCCACGCCGCGTTCCGCGAAGCGACGACGGGTCTCGGGGTAGCGCTCCCGCGCTTCAACCAGATCCAGCTTGTTGGCGACGACGATTTGCGGCTTGGCGGCCAGCGCCGCGTCGAAGGCCTGCAGCTCGTGATTGATCGTCTCGTAGTCGGCCAGCGGATCGCGTCTGCTCAAGCCGCTGACGTCGATCAGGTGGATGAGCATCGTGGTGCGCGACAGGTGGCGCAGGAAGCGATGACCGAGCCCGAGACCGCGATGCGCCCCTTCGATCAGCCCCGGGATATCGGCGAGGACGAAGCTGCCGTCGTCCTCAAAGCGCACGACCCCGAGGTGCGGCACCAAGGTGGTGAACGGATAGTCGGCGATGCGCGGCCGCGCCGCGGAGACCTTGGTAATCAACGTCGACTTGCCGGCGTTCGGAAACCCCACCAAGCCGATGTCGGCCATGAGATGCAGCTCCAGGCGCAGGCGGCGTTCTTCGCCCGGCGTACCAGGTTGCGCGTAGCGCGGCGCCTGATTGGTCGACGTGGCGAAATGAGCATTGCCTCTGCCGCCGCGACCGCCGCGCGCCACGATACAGCGCGCCCCCCGCGCTTGGAGATCGCCGATCAGCGCGCCGCTGTCGATGTCGTACACCAACGTGCCCGGCGGGACGCGGACCTCCTTGTCGGCGCCGCGTTTCCCGTATTGCTCCTTGCCGCGACCGTGCTCGCCGCGTCCGGCCTTGATGATCGGTTGAAATTTGAAATCCAGCAACGTGGTGAGGCCGCCCTCGACGACGAACACGACGTCGCCGCCATCGCCGCCGTCGCCGCCGTTGGGCCCGCCGTGCGGCTTGTACTTCTCACGCAGGAAGCTGACGCAGCCCCGACCGCCGTCGCCGGCGTGGACGTGCACTTCCGCTTCGTCGATGAATTTCATGCTCCTGCGGCGGACGTTAGCGGCACCGCCAAAGAAAGGAAAGTCGGGCGGGCCTCGATGAGCCCTCACCCCAACCCTCTCCCAGAGGGCGAGGGAGAAGAATCTAGGAGCCTGTTGGACGTGGGTCGCTAGCAGCGACCCAACGGGGAGCGAGCCATAGAAATGACGCCGGCCGCAGGCCCTAGGCGGGAAAGATGTGGACCTGCTTGCGGTCCTTACCGACACGCTCGTAGCGCACGACGCCGTCGATCTTGGCGAACAGCGTGAAGTCGCGTCCCATGCCGACGTTCTTGCCCGGATGGATCCGCGTACCCAGCTGGCGCACCAGGATGTTTCCGGCCCTGGCGAGCTGGCCGGCGAACACTTTGACGCCGCGCCGCTGCCCGTGGCTGTCACGTCCGTTACGGGTGCTGCCCTGCCCTTTCTTATGCGCCATGGCTCTCGGCTCCTATCTCGATCTGCGTCACGCGAACCGCGGTAAACTGCTGGCGGTGCCCGTGGTGGCGGCGGTAGTTCTTGCGGCGCTTTTTCTTGAACACCAGGATCTTCTTCGCCTTGCCCTGCTCGACCACTTGCGCGGTGACGCGGGCCCCGGCAACCAGCGGCGTGCCGACGTGTACCGCACCCTCTTCCCCGGTCATCAGCACTTCGGTGAATTCCACTTCCGAACCCGGCTCACCCGCCAACTTTTCGACACGGATGACGTCGCCGGGGGTCACACGGTACTGCTTCCCGCCGGTTCGAATGACTGCATAGCTCATGGGGTGATCTCCCAAACGAGAAATTGGTTGTCTAGAGGAACGGCGGCGGCTTGTCAACGGACCGTGGCGACGGTATGCAACAGGACATGGTCCGCATCGCACTCACCCTCTACACCCGCGCTGGCTGCCACTTGTGCGAAGACATGGAGCACGCTCTCCTGCCCGTGGCCGCGGAATTCGGCTGCGTGTTGGAGCGGGTAGACATTTCCAGCGATCCGGCGCTGGAGGCACGCTTCGGCCAGGAGATTCCCGTCCTGCTGGTGAACGGCCGCAAGGCATTCAAATACCGGCTCACCGAGCGCGAGCTGCGCCGGCGGCTGCAGGCCGAATGCCGTGAGCGCGCAGGGGCTGCTGGCTGAACGCACCTATGCCGCGGATTGCCGTCGACGCGATGGGCGGCGACTTCGCCCCCGAGGAAGTCGTCAAAGGCGTGGCACAGGTGTCATTGGAGACCGACATCCAGTGCACCTTGGTCGGCGATGAGCCGCAGATTCAGGCCGTCCTGAACGGCGTCGCCTACAACCCCGAGCAGATCGCGATTCACCACACCCGCGACTTCATCACCATGGCGGAAGACCCGAAGTTGGGCGTCCGTCACAAGCGCAATGCCTCGATTCTCGTCGCGGCTCAGCTGGTGGCCAGCCAGCAGGCCGACGCGTTGGTGACGGCGGGCAACACCGGCGCCGCCGTGCTGGCGTGCGCGCACCACTTCAAGACCATCCGCGGCGTGCGCAAGGCAGCCCTGGCCAGCGTCTACCCGCGGCATACCGAGTATCCGGGTCAGGATCAGCTGGCCTTGCTGCTCGACGTCGGCGCCACCATCCGCTGCGACGCCACCGAGCTGGTGCAGTTCGCCCTCATGGGCAGTGCCTACGCGCGCCGCGTCTCCAAAGTCCCGAGCCCGCGCGTCGCGCTGCTCAACATGGGCAGCGAAGAAACCAAGGGCGGCGAGGTGCTGACGCACGCGTATGCGCGGCTCAAGACCATCTCCGGCATCAACTTCATCGGCAATATCGAAGGCAACGACCTCGCCAAGGGCAAGGCGGACGTGATCGTGTGCGAGGGCTTCCTGGGAAATGTTGTGCTAAAGTTGTTGGAAGGTTTGGCAGAGGTGGTCGTGGATCTGGCCGGAACAGCGGCGCGCGAGAATTGGCGCTCGAAGCTCGGGCTCATGATGTTGGCCAGCGGCTTCGGGCGGCTGCGCGACCTCACCGACTACACCGCGTACGGCGGGGCGCCGATCCTGGGCTTCGAGCATCTGTTGATCAAGTCGCACGGGCGGGCGAACGCGCGCGCCGTCAAGAACGCCGTCAAGGTGGCCGCCAAGGCAGTCCGCGACGGCGTGACGCGGGAAATCGCCGCCGCCATCGAGCAGCTCTGATGGTGCTGCGTCGGTCCAAACAGCGCGCCGGAGAGCCCGCCCTGCCGGTGATCTTCCGGTGGGATCTCGACAAGACGTATTTGAAAAGCGAGTTTGACTCGCTGCGCGAGCTGGTGCGCATCCCGTTCGAAAAGCCCGAGGACAAGGTGGCGGTGCCCGGCGTCGTACCGCTGATCCGCAACCTGCGGGAGGTCGCGGCGCAGCGCGGCCGTGCGGTGCGGATCTACTTTATGTCCGCGAGCCCGCCGCAGATCGCCAAGGCCATCAAGGAGAAGCTGGCGCTCGACGGCATCGAGTACGACGGCATCGTGTTCAAGAATCAGTTGCAGCACCTCGTGCGCGGCAAGTTCCGCAACCTGCGCGAGCAGGTGGGCTACAAGCTCACCGAGCTCCTGAAGAGCCGTCTAACCGTGCCGTCCGGATCGCGCGAGGTGCTGTTCGGCGACGACTGGGAGTCGGACCCGATCATCTACTCGCTGTACGCGGACCTCGTCGCCGGCCGCATCGTGAGCGACGATCTCGACGAGATCCTAACGGCCATCGGCGTCGATCCACAATTGATCGTTGAGGCGCAGACGCTGGCCGCCGAGGTGCGGCGCGAGCCTGCGGTCACCAGGATCTACATCAATCTCGAGCGCCGGACTCCGCCGACGAATTTCCGCGCCTTCGGCCCGCGCCTGGTGCCGGCGTTCAACTATTTCCAGACGGGGGCCTGCCTGTTCGAGGAGGGCCATCTCACGCTTGGGGCGGTGACCCAGGTGGCGGAGGAGCTGATCAACGGGTCGGGCTACACGCCGGACCGGCTGGCAAATTCGCTGGCCGACATCACGCGGCGCGGGCATCTGCAGCAGACGAGCGCCATCGCCGTGCGCGAGTACCTGCGCGCCCGCGGGCTGCTGCCGCGCCGCGCGCCGCACGGCGGCCGCACCTCGGTGTGGGAGCGGCTGACGCGCTGGCTGAGAGCCAAGCCGGCGCCGGCTGCCGCGGGTGATGCGGCGATCAACTACGAGACGCTGGTCACCGAATGGCGTGCGGTCCGATGACGACGGAGCGCACCACCGGCGACATCGTGGTCCTGGTCACCGCCGCTGCGGCGGAGGAGGCGGAGCGCATCGCCACGGCGCTGGTGACCGAACGCCTGGCCGCGTGCGTCAACATCGTAGGCCCGATCCGTTCGATCTACCGGTGGAACGATCAGGTCCAGCACGACGCGGAGCTGTTGCTGATCATCAAGACGCGCGCCGCGCTGTTCGCTGCGCTCGACGTGCGGGTGCGCGCGCTGCACTCGTACGCAACGCCGGAGATCATCGCCCTGCCGATCACCGCCGGCGCGGCGGCGTATGTGGATTGGCTGCACGAGGCAACCGCGCCGGCGAGAATCTGAGACCGCTGGTCACAGGCGCCGGAGCGGCGCCGCCGCGCTCTCGATGCGCAGTCCTTCGCCGGGTGCGGCCGGCTTGCGATGTACTTTCGTTGCGTGGCCGGACAGGTCCAAATTCTTGATGCGAATGCGCAGATTGTTGGCGCTGTCGGCATTCGCCAACGCTTGCTCTTCATCGATGCGGCCCTCGGCATACAGCCCGAACAGCGACTGGTCGAAGGTCTGCCCACCTTCGAGGGTGCTCTTCTCCATCGCCTCTTTCAACGTATCGATTTCACCTTTCTTGACGAGGTCCTTGATCCACGGCGTATCGATGAGGATCTCCATTGCCACCACACGTTTTCCATCCACGCCGGGGATGAGGCGCTGCGAGATGATGCCGCGCAGGTTCAACGACAGCTGCAGGAAGATTTCGGGATGGCGTGAGACCGGAAAGAAGTTCATGACGCGTTCGATCGCTTGGTTGGCGTTGTTCGAGTGCAGCGTCCCCAGGCACAAGTGACCGGTTTCGGAAAAGGTGATGGCCGCTTCCATGGTCTCCACGTCGCGCACTTCACCGATCAGGATGACGTCCGGCGCCTGCCGCATGGTGTTCCTCAAGGCCTCACTGAACGAGACTGTGTCGAAGCCGACCTCGCGTTGATTGACGAGGCACTTCTTGTGCATGTGCACGAACTCGATGGGATCCTCGACGGTCAGGATGTGCCCCGTCGTGGTTTCGTTGCGATAGTCGATCATCGCCGCTTGCGTGGTCGACTTCCCCGATCCGGTTGCCCCGGTGACCAACACCAGGCCCCGGCGGCTGAGGGCGATCGTCTTGATGATCGGCGGCAGCTGCAGCTCGTCGAGCGTCGGCACCTTGGTCTTGATTTGCCGCACGACGACGCCGACCGCGCCGCGCTGTCGGAAGACGTTGATCCGAAACCGGCCGAGCTGGTCGGACGCGACCGCCAGATTCAATTCCAAGCGCTCGTCGAACGCCGCCCGCTGGCGCTCGCTCATGACCGAGTGTGCGAGCGCTTCCACGTCCTTTGCCTTCAACACCTCCGTGCCGAACGGTGTGGTGATGCCTTCCACCCGGAAGCGCGGCGCGCTATCGACGGTAAGATACAGATCGGAAGCGCCTTGCTTCACCATCTCGGCGAGGAGCGTCCGGATCTCCATCGGCTCAGGCTCCCCGTCCGAGCGCGGTCCGTCCGAACCGTGCGGCGCCTGGTTTGGCCTCGGACCCGATGGTCTGTGAGCCGAACAAATTCGGCGTGAGGGTGCGTGACTGCGCTTCCTCCTTGGTCACGAGGCCGCGGTTGACCAGATCCACCAATGCCATGTCGAGCGTCTGCATGCCGGCGTTTTGGCCGGTCTGCATGCTCGAAGGGATCTGGTGAATCTTGTTCTCGCGGATCAGGTTGCGGACGGCGGGTGTGCCGATCAGGATCTCCAACGCCGCGACGCGGCCGCCGGCGCGCTTCTTGAGCAACGTCTGCGTGATCACCGCTTGGATGGACTCGGAAAACATCGCCCGGATCTGCCCCTGCTGGCCGGCCGGAAAGACGTCGATCACGCGATCCACCGTCTTCGGCGCGCTCGAGGTGTGCAAGGTGCCGAACACCAGGTGACCCGTCTCGGCCGCGGTGAGGGCCAAGGAGATGGTTTCCAGGTCACGCATCTCACCGACCAGGATCACGTCCGGGTCCTCGCGCAGGGCGCCACGCAGCGCGGCGTTGAAGGACGCGGTGTCGCGCCCCACCTCGCGTTGGTTGACCAAACACTTCTTGGACTTGTGGACGAACTCGATCGGATCCTCGATGGTCAGGATGTGGCCTTCATCTTTCTCATTGATGAAATCGACCATCGCCGCCAGCGTCGTGGATTTTCCGGAGCCGGTCGGTCCGGTGACCAGGACGAGCCCCTTCTCCTTGTCGCAGATCTCCTTCAAGATCGGCGGCATGCCGAGGGTCTCAAGTGTCAGCACCTCGGTCGGAATGGTGCGAAACACCGCGCCGTCGCCGCGCCGTCCGCGGAAGACGTTGACGCGGAAGCGGGCGATGTCTCCCAGCTCGAACGAGAAATCGACGTCGTTGGTCTCCTGGTACACCTTGCGCACCGCGTCGCTCATGATGTCGAAGATCATGTTGTGTACTTCCTCGGCCGTCAGCGGCGGGTGCTCGATGCGTTTCATGTCGCCGTGGATCCGGACCATCGGCGGCTCGAACGACGCCAGATGCAAATCGGAAGCCCCTTCACGGTGCGCAAAGGTGAGCAGTTGCGTGATATCCATAGAGTTCTCCCCTGAAAGCTTCGCTTGAGCAAGACGCACGCCAGATGCGGGCCGTCGGGAGTCTGTCGGTCGACCGAGGAGCTTGGGGTTTGAGCGGCTCACACAGTGACGAGCCGCGCACGGTTCGTTAATTTGATAACGATCAAAATTGAACAGACGGTCCTCACGCAGAGAAGCTGATCAGCATGATCTGCATGAGCAGGTTGCTGGCCGCGTGGTAGAACACCGGGACCGCGATGGTTCCGGTCCGCGCCCGGAGCCAACCGTACAGCAGGCCCGGAAAGAAGACGATCAAGCGCACGGCGCCGCCGTACATCACATGACACACCGCAAACAGCCCGGCGGCGAGCACCATTCCTGCTCCAATGGGCGCACCCAGCAACCGGTACGGCGTGCCGAACACGTGGTCGAGCTGTGTCTGCAGATAGCCGCGGAAGAAGACCTCCTCGGGCAGCGCGATGACCAGCGTCTGGTCGAGGATCGACTCCCAAAACGATTCCGGCACACGCAGGTGGAACGTGGCCCCGAAGCACCAGCGCGCGAACAGCCAATGGCCGCACGCGTAGGGAATGAAGACGCCGGCGATGACCGCCGCGTGGAACCCGACGCTGCCCGGCCGTTCCCAGCTCAAGCCGTACGTGGCGTAGGGACGCTTGCACAGCGTGATGAGCGCGGCCGGCATCAGCAGCCAGAGCGTCGGCAGGTGCAAGCCGACGGCAAGCGGAAAGGTGACGAGCAGCAACGCCAGCGCTTCGACCGCCGGTCGGTAGCGGTGCACGCTCACCACCTCATGGCGTGCGCCCGTCTTCCAGAATGATCGCGGACAGCCCCAGCGGTGTGACCCCACCGGCAAACGCGGCGGCCTTGTCGCGGTCGGGGAACCGGCCGATACGCACGCGATAGTAGCGTGCGGTCCCACCCTCGAGCGTCGCCACATAGACGCCGTTGAAGCGCCGCGCCAACGTCTCTTTGAGCCGCAGCGCATTGTCGCGGTCGGTAAACGCACCGACCTGAATCGTGTAGGCCGCCGACGCCAGCTGCACGCGGTCCGCGCCCAATACCTCGATGCGTACCGGCACGGTGCCAGGACCGATCATGCCGAGGTTGTGCGCCGCCGCGTACGACAGGTCGATGGCGCGACCCTTGACGAAGGGGCCGCGATCATTGACGCGCACCTCGACTGCCTTCCCGTTCTCGAGATTAGTGACAACCACCCGCGTCCCCAGCGGCAGGGTCGGGTGTGCGGCCGTCAGCTCGTACTGATCGTAGATCTCACCGCTGGAAGTGCGATTGCCGTGAAAGCCTGGGCCGTACCACGATGCCGTCCCTGTCTGCGTGGCGCCGGTGCGTGATTCGATCGGTGGCGGCTTGCTGCGCCCGAAGACGAAGCCGCAGCCGGGCAACACGATTGCCAGGACCACACATCCAACCACCCCACGCCACATGGCGGCGGATTATACAATTTCGGATTGCAGATTGCGAATTCAGCTGCCCATGATCTCCGCCGCCGCCAGCGTTGCGGTTGATCGCGGGAAATACTTGCGCTCCGCCCATAGGGCCACATCGACCAGACCGATCATGACCGGTACCTCGATCAGCGGACCGATCACGGCCGCAAACGCGGCGCCGCTGTCGATGCCGAAGGTCGCCACCGCGACCGCAATGGCCAGCTCGAAGTTGTTCGACGCCGCCGTAAAGGAGAGCGTCGCCGTTTGTGCATACGTGGCCCCCGCTCTCCGACTCAGGAAGAACGAGATCCCAAACATGATGGCGAAGTAGAGCAGCAGCGGCACCGCGATGCGCACCACGTCGAGCGGCAGCTGCACGATCGCCGCCCCCTTGATCGAGAACATCACCACGATCGTGAACAGCAAGAAGACCAAGGTCAGCGGGCTGATCTTCGGCACGAAATGCTCCCGGTACCACGCCTTGCCCTTCCAACCCACGAGCACTTTCCACGTCGCGAAACCGGCGACGAACGGCACGCCGAGATAGATGCCGACGCTCTCCGCGATGTCGCCGATGGTGACGTGCACGACCACGCCGCGCAATCCCAACCAGCGGGGCACCAGGGTCACAAACACGAAGGCGTATGCCGAGTAGAAGAACACCTGGAAGAGCGAATTGAAGGCAACGAGCCCGGCACAGTACTCGGTGTCGCCGTCCGCCAGATCGTTCCAGACGATCACCATCGCGATGCAGCGCGCGATGCCGATCAGGATGAGCCCGACCATGTATTCGGGGCGATCACGCAAGAAGAGGATCGCCAGGCCGAACATGAGGAGCGGACCGATGATCCAGTTCTGGACCAACGAGAGACCGAGGATCCTCCAATTGCGGAAGACTTCCCCCAGCTCGTCGTAATTCACCTTGGCAAGCGGCGGATACATCATCAGGATGAGCCCCACCGCAATCGGAATCGATGTCGTCCCGACGCTGAGCCGGTCAAACACCGCCCTGATACCGGGGAACGCGTTCCCCAGCGTGACCCCGGCCGCCATGGAGAGGAAAATCCACAGCGTCAGGTAGCGATCGAGAAACGACAACCGTTGCAGGATGTGGGGTTGGGGGCTCACCATGATTCCACGATCACCGGCCTTGGCCATCAGGAAGTTTGACCTTGCCGATTTCTTTCACGCTGCGTTCGAGGGCGAAACGATCCAGCAGCTCGATGCGCAAGCTGGTGAAGATCTTGATCCGGTTCTCCAGCTCCGTGTAGATGCGCAGGAAGAACCGGCGCGTAGCGTCTTCCGTGCCGACGAAGGCGGCGGGATCGGGGACACCCCAATGGGCGGTGATCGGCTGACCCGGCCAGACCGGGCAGGCCTCACGCGCGGCCTGGTCGCATACGGTGAACACGAAATCGAGCGGCGGGCTGTCGGGCTGCGCAAATTCGTCCCAACTCTTGCTGCGCAAGCCGTCGGTCGCATAGTGCAAGCCCTTGAGCAGTTCCAGCGTCCGCGGATGGACCGCGCCCTTCGGACGGCTGCCGGCACTGAAGCCGCGGAACTTGCCTCGGCCCCATCGGCCAACGGCGCACTCGGCCATGATGCTGCGCGCCGAGTTGCCGGTGCAGAGAAACAAGACGTTGTACTCGCGTTCGGCCATGGTTCCCCGTTCTTTACGCTGAGCGCCGCATCGGTCGCTCACGTCGGAGTCCGCGCGGCGCCGCCGCCAGCGCGTCTCGGAGCGCGGCCAGCCGCTCCGGCACGATCCGATAATAGACCCAGGTGCCGCGGCGCTCCCGATCGATCAGCCCGGCGTCGTACATGACCCTGAGATGGTGGCTGACAGTCGGCTGCGCCAGGCCCAACGGCTTGGTGAGGTGGCAGACGCAGGCCTCCCCGGAGGGCTGCGCAGCGATAAAGCTCAAGAGCCGCAGCCGCGCCGGATCCGCGATCGCCTTGAAGGCGCCGGCGAGCTGCGCCGCGTCCGTCTTACCGAGCCGGCCCCGCAGGACTGGCGGGCAACACGCTTCAAGCGCGATGACGGAACGCTTCATGGACCCTATATTGACGAATGTCGATGCAGGATTCAATATCGATCGTCATCGATCCTGCGGATGCCGACCCTTGTACGATCGTCACCGCATTTGTGAAAATGGGGGGTTAGTGTCCCGCCACGATCATCCGCGCGATCTTGACCGTCGGTGCGACGACCGAATGACGGAAGTCGAGATCGCTGCCCAGCACCTCGATACGGTCGTACATGTCGAGCAGGTTGCCGGCGATGGTGATCTCCTCGACCGGGTAGGCAACCTCGCCGTTCTCGATCCACTGGCCGACCGCGCCGCGCGAGTAGTCGCCGGTGACCGGGTTGATGCCGAAGCCGATCAGCTCGGTCACGTACAGACCGCGCGACACCGAGCGGATGATCTCCTCGGGTGACGTGGTGCCGGCTTGCAGGATGAAGTTGGTCGGCGCGGCTTGCGGCGCCGAGCCGACGGACCGGGCAGCGTTGCCGGTGCTGCGGCTGTCGAGCTTGCGCGCCGAGTAGGTGTCGAAGAGGTAGCTCGTCAGCACGCCGTGATCGACCACGACGGTCCGGCGCGTCGCCAGCCCTTCACCGTCGAACGGTTTGGAGCCCAGCGCGCCGGGAATCGTGCCGTCGTCGACGACCGTGACGAAATCCGGAGCGATGCGCGCGCCGAGCTTGCCGATCAGAAACGACGTGCCCTTGTACAGCGCGTAGCCCGACACCGCACCCGCCAAGTGCCGCATGAGCCCGGACGCGGTTTCGGGATCGAAGATCACGGGCACCTCGCACGTCGACACTTGGCGGGCGTTGAGCCGCCGCAACGCCCGCGCCGCCGCCCTGCGCCCGATCGCCGCCGGGTCTTCCAGGCGCGCCAGCTTGCGCTGCGCCGAGTACCAGTAATCGCGCTGCATCGAGCCGTTGGACGAAGCCACCGGCACCGCCGACAGCGACACGCCGGAGTCGCGGTAGGCACCGCGAAAGCCGAGCGTCGATGCGTAGACGACGCGACCCGTGGACGAGCCGAGCTCCGCCCCTTCGGAGTTGGTAATGCGCGCATCCGCATCCAGCGCGGCGCGCTCCGCTGCCTGCGCCAATGCAACGGCGCGCTCCGCCGTCATCGTTTCGAGGCTCGGATCGTACAAGTCGAGATCGGGAATCGCCGTCGCCAGCTCCGCAGCCTCCGGCAACCCCGAAAAGGGATCCGGCGCGATCACGCGCGCCAGCGCACAGGTGTCCTCGGCCAGCTTCTCCAACGCGTCGCGCGAGAAATCGGCGCTCGACGTGATGGCGCTGCGCTGCCCCATGAAAACACGCAGTCCGAGATGCTTCTGGCGCGCCTGCTTGACCTTCTCGATCGCACCGAGGCGCACGCCGACGTCGAGCGCATCGGCTTCGGCAACGACCACGTCGGCCGCGGTGGCTCCGCAGCGTTGCGCGCCGCGCAGCAACACATCGGCGATCTCTTCGAGCGGCTGCGCACCCATCGCTTCACGCTTCACGCTTCACGGTCTTTTACCCGGCCTGCGTGCCGCCGACGGTCAGCCCGTCGATGCGCACCGTCGGCAGACCGACGCCGACGGGCACCGACTGGCCGTCCTTGCCGCACGTGCCGATGCCTTCATCCAGCTGCAGGTCGTTGCCCACCATGCTGATGCGCTTGAGCACGTCGGGGCCGTTGCCGATCAACGTCGCGCCCTTCACCGGCTGCGTGAGCTTGCCGTCCTCGATGAGGTACGCCTCGTTGGTGGAGAAGACAAACTTCCCGTTGGTGATGTCGACTTGTCCGCCGCCGAAGTATGCCGCGTACAGCCCGCGATCGACGGAGCGGATGATGTCGTCGGGCGTCGACTCGCCGGCCAGCATGAACGTGTTGGTCATGCGCGGCATCGGGATGTGCGCGAAGCTCTCGCGCCGGCCGTTGCCGGTCGGCGTCATTCCCATAAGCCGCGCGTTCAGCCGATCCTGCAGGAAGCCGCGCAAGATACCGTTCTCGATCAGCACGGTGCGGCTCGTCGGCGTGCCTTCGTCGTCGACGTTGAGCGAGCCGCGGCGATTCGGGAGCGTGCCGTCGTCGATGACCGTGCACAGCGGTGACGCCACCGGCTTGCCGAGCAGCGCGCTGAAGGCCGACACCTTCTTGCGGTTGAAATCGCCTTCGAGCCCGTGGCCGATGGCCTCGTGCAGCAGGATGCCGGGCCAGCCGGGGCCGAGCACCACGGTCATATTGCCCGCGGGCGCATCCGCGGCGTGCAGGTTGCGCAACGCCTGATCCGCGGCGGTGCGCGTGAAACGCAGATAGCGATCATCTTCGTACAGGAAATCGTACGCCACGCGCCCGCCGCCGCCGTAGGTGCCTTGCTGGCGCTTGCCGTTCTCTTCCGCGATGCAGGTAACGTTCAGCCGCACCAGCGGTTGCACGTCGCCGACGACCCAGCCGGTCGAGCTGACGATCAGCACGAGCTTCTGCTCGACGCCGACCGAGGCGAGCACGTTCTTGATGCGGCCGTCGTGGCGGCGCGCGGCGACGTCGATCCGATTGAGCAAGTCCACCTTGTCGGCGAGCGGCGCCTCGAGTAGCGAACGGTGCAGCGGATACAGGTCGTGCTGCGGCCGCGCTTCGCGGACGGCGACGCTGCGGGTCTCATCGCTCGCTTGTGCAATCGCCTGTGCAGTCCGCGTCGCCAGCCGCAGGCTGTCGACGGTGACGTCGTCGGAGTGGGCGTAGCCGGTCTTGTCGCCGGCGACGACGCGCACACCGACGCCCTGCGCGATGTGCTGGCTCGCCGTCTTGACGATGCCGTCTTCGAGACTCAGGCTCTGCACGGTGCGGAACTCGAAGTACAGATCGGCGTAGTCGGCGCGGCGCGCGATCGCGCTGCCGACCGTCTCTTCCAGGAGATGCGCGCTCAAGCCGAAGCGTTCCAGAAAAAAGTGCGCGGGTTGGAGAGTGCTGGTCGGCGTTGCCATCGACAATATCCTTGATTTCGGCTGTGTGACCTGGGTAGCATAGTTCAGAGCGAGGGGCCAGGCAGGTGCCGATCAGCGCAAGAGGAACACGACGATGAGTCAGTACTCCCTTGAGGCGCGCTGGTCGTGCTTGCGCCGCTACGTGGGGTTGCGCATCAACCTGTTCCGGGCCATGCACGACACTCGCTTCCACCTCGCCGACGACCACAGCGTCATCGCCACGCGCAGCGGCGACTACGCGTTGACCGCATGCGTGGCATTCGATCAAGTATTCGCGTACCACTACGTGCGCGACTGTAGCTGGTATCGCAGCGACCTCACCCGCCTGAGCGACGACGACGTGCCCGACCAGGCGCGCCACGCCCTGCTCCACCACTTCCTCAGCGTGCTGGGTTGATCACCGCGTGAGCGAGACGGCTGCACCCACGCCGGATCGCTGGCTCGACGTGCTCGAGCGGCTGCTGGCGCAGATGATCGATCAGCAGGAGCGCAAGCTGCTGCAGCTGGGACGGCGGATCGTACCCGACCTGACACCCGAGGATATGCGCAACCCGCAGGACTTCCCCGCGCTGGCGACGGATCCGACCTTCAATTACGAGGACGGCCTGCTGGCCGGCCTGCGCAGCGCGCGCATGGCGCTCCGCGCCGAGTTGCTCAGCGCCGAACCGCGGACACCGCGCTAGCGTCGACGGCGCCGCACTGTCACGTCCCCGACGACGGATCGTGCGGCGAGTGCGGCGTCGCGTGCGCGGGATGCGCCGGCTGCGTCGGATGCGAAGCGGTGTGCGGCGACCGTTCGGCCCGGCAGCGGTTGACTAACCGGGACTCAGCCCATAGCGTGGGTGCCGTACGCACCCGTGAGGAGGAGACCCATGCGCGGACCGTCGGTCAGGCGACTACTGGCAGTTGCAGCTGGATTCGTGTGTGTCTCGACCGTGGCACACGCCCAGGGACAGTCCGAGTGCTTGGTTTCGCTCGCGGCGACCGGCGGCAACGCGACTTCCAGCCGGGCGGGACGGATGGTGACGGCCACGGCCGACTCGTCAGGCTTCTGTACCTTCACGCTGAGCGCCTGCGTCAACGACACCAGCGCGCCGAGCTGCTCCGCCGCCCAAGTCGATCAGGTGCGCATCCTCGGCGGCAGCGGCCTCGACCTCAGCAGCGTGCAGCAATCGCTGCAATCGCAGCTCCCGACCAACCAGCACGCCTGTACACAAGTATTGGTAAAGCTCGGCCAAACACTGCACCGGAAAATCCACGCCGAGGCGGTGGGCGCGAACGGCCGGCGCGACGCCGACACCCTGACGCTGGTGTGCCAATGCGCCTCCCCGGGCTCGACGTTCAGCAGCACTTTCCAGGGAATCCAAACCGTGATCTTCAACGGCCATGGGTGTACGCAGCAGGCATGCCACAGCGGTCCCACGCCGCAGGGAGGGCTGGATCTGTCGCCCGGCGTCGCCTACAAGAACCTCCTGCAGGTTCCGGCAACCGACGATCCGTCATTCCAGCGGGTGCGACCCGGTGCCTACTCGAGCAGTTACCTCTGGTTGAAGCTGGCATACGCTACGGACCCCAGCCAGTTACCGATGGGATTTCATCCCGCCGGCTCACCGATGCCGCTCGGTTTGACACCACTGAGTGCGACGGAACTGCAAGCCGTGCAGCAGTGGATCTTCGCCGGCGCACCGCAGACGGGCACGGTCGGCGGCACCGAAACGTTGCTCAACGCCTGTTTGCCGCCGCCGGAACCGATCACCATCACGCCGCTCAATCCGCCGCCCGCGGGCGAGGGCATTCAGTTCGTCATGCCACCGTGGCATCTGGAAGCGCACAGCGAGCACGAGATCTGCTTCGCGACCTACTACGACCTCAGCAGTCAAGTGCCAACGGAGTTCCAGGATCCGAGCGGGACCATGTTTCGCTTCTCAGGAGTCGAGCTCCGTCAGGATCCGCAAAGTCACCATTTGATTCTCAACCGCTCCATCGGCTCGGCAGACATGGTGCATGATCCGTCCTTCGGCGCCTGGGCGTGCAACGGCGGTCCGAACGCGGGGCAGACGTGTGAGCCGACGGATCTGACGTCGTGCGGTACGGGCACCTGCACCAGTCAGATCCAACAGTCGTTCGCCTGCCTTGGATTTGGTCCTCAAGGTGATGGGGGGGCCACCTTCTACGCGATCGGCGGTGCGCAAAAGGCGCAGGACAACACGGAGTTCGTCGACGGCGTGTTTGCGCAGATTCCGATGAAGGGCATCCTGTACTGGAACTCGCACGCCTTCAACCTCACCGACCAAGACACGGTCATGCACGCGCGGCTGAACTACTACTTCGCCAAGGATCAGACGTACCCGGTCCAGGGCATCTTCGATACGTCGAAGATCTTCGCGGCGAACGCACCCCCGTACACGACGCAAACGGTGTGCGACAACTTCGTGCTGCCGCAAGGCGCGCGGCTCTTCAGCTTGTCCTCGCACACCCACAAGCACGGCAAGCACTTCAACATCAGCACCACCCCCTGGACGTGCAACGGCGGCCCAAAGGCCGGACAGACGTGCCAGCCGACCGATGCCACGTCCTGTGGCACCGGCACCTGCGGCACCCCGCTCTACGACAGCTTCGTCTACAACGACCCGGTGACGCAGACCTTTGATCCGCCGCTCGCCTTCGACTCGCCCGACCAGGCGCAGCGCACGCTGCACTATTGCTCGCTCTACAACAACGGTGTCACCCAAGACGGCTCGCCGGACCCGACGCTGGTGACGCGCTATTCATTGATACCGTCCAGCGCAAAAGCGTCGATCGGATTGTGCACCCCGTCGGCCTGCGCAGCCGGCCAGGTCGGCAAGCGTTGTCGCGGCGTCGGGGACGATCGCACCTGCGACTCCGCCCCGGGAGCCAAGGACGGCTCATGTGATGCCTGTCCGCTCACGGGTGGCGAGAGCACGCAGAATGAAATGTTCATTCTGATCGGCGACTACTACCTGCCGGGCGCCGCTACATCGGTGCCGAGTAATCCGCTGATCGTCACCGGTGGAAAGCAGCGCTCGATGTCTACGGACATCATACTGCCGCCGCTGACGGGCTGTAGCGCCGCACACGGCGGGCACGCACAACACGCGGGACACGGCACCGCACACGCCAGTCATCGCGAATGAGCTTGCCGAGTCGATCCTCAACCCGAACGCGGTGCTCGTAGCGGTCCGGACGGCCAGAGCGAGTACGACGCGGAGGATGTCAACGACGGGAGCGACAGACGCGGTGTCGCGTTGACAAAGCTCCGCCCCGCTGCGAGAAGAACAACGTGCGGACCGCGCCACCGAAATTGCTTTGCGCGCCGGTGCTGATGCTCATTGTGGCGCTGCTTGCCGCGCCGCTCGCCGGATTGGGCCCCGTAACGTGCGATCATTGCCCCGCTGACTGTCCGATGCATGCGCACGGCGCCCTGCACTGCCATCACGTCGAAGACGGGGCCACCGGAGCGCACATGCAACCGGGCCCCGGCTTCACGCGGCCGGGATGCTGTCACGCGTCGCAATTGCCGAGCGTCGTTGTCGCACGCGCCGTCCTTTCGGCGCCGGTCGTAGCGAGTCCACCCCCACCGTCAGGGTACCGCCGGCCGCCAGAAGCCCGTCTCCAGGACCGGAACCTCGACCCTCCGGATCCACCTCCGCCGATTCTGTCCGCCTAGAGTGTTTCGAAGTCCTGCGTAGTGCTGACGGCACTACGGTAGAGATGGGCATGCCAGGCGTGCGCCCCATGGCGAGTCGTCCGGGTGCGTCAGTGCCTGGCGTGGCCGCCCTGCGATCAACGCTCAAAGGAGAGCTAATGGTTTGTTCAAATATACGCGGCCCGATAGGAGCCCGCCCTCGCGGTGGTACGTTGTACCGCTTGAGAGCGGCGCGGCGCCTGCTCGTCGCAGCGGTCTTTCTCGTCGCCATGACGCCCGGCCTCAGTTGGGCATGCGCCTGTGGATGTGGCGTTTTCGAGGTCGGCACCGCTTCGCTGTTTCCGGCCGGCTCGGGAGGATTGTTGTATCTCTCGTACAATTTCTCAGATCAGTATCTGAATTGGCATGAGGCGCACAAGGCCCCTCAGATCAACAATGACGATAAGGTGATCCGAACACAGTTCTTTACATTGGGCGCTCAGTACATGTTCAACCGAAGCTGGGGGGTGATGGCGGAAGTCCCCTACACGGATCGGTACTTCAAGACCACGAACGATGACGGCAATATTCAAGGGTTCGAGCACAGCGCAATCGGCGACGTGCGCCTTGAGGGCATGTACACGGGCTTTTCGGAGGACATGTCGACCGGCCTGCGCTTCGGCGTGAAGCTGGCGAGCGGTGATTTCACCTATCCGAACTTCGACCGCGATACTTCAATCGGGTCGGGAAGCACCGATCTTCTGGCCGGCGCTTATCATATCGGGACATTGCCTTTGACCTTTCAAGATCGTTCTTTCAACTGGTTCGCACAGGCCCTCTGGCAGGTGCCATTCTGGACTCAGCAGCAATACCATCCGGGTAGGGAAGTCGACGCGGCCGTAGGCACGCTCTACAATTTCGGCGCCGTCGGCTTTTTGGATGAGTTCGCTCCGGTTCTGAACCTCATCGCTGGGGACCGCACGCGCGATCATGGCGCGGCCGCGAATACGGACAATAGCGGTTACGACCGCCTGCTCATCGGCCCCGGAGCGGAGGTCAAGATCGGCATCATCCGAGTGTACGCCGACGCCGAGTTCCCGATTTACCAAAGTGTCGTCGGCAACCAGCTGGTCGCACCGGTCTTGCTCAAGGCAATCTTCAGCTATGAGTTCTAAAGAGAGAAAATGAACGAACCGATGCGCGCACACTTTTGGATAGCCGGTCTCGTGGCGGCGATTTCTACCCACATGGCGCTCGGTTCTCCCGCACTCGGTTCCCCCGACGTTGGTCAAGCCGCTCCGGCGCTGGTTGTTCAAGAGTTGGACGGCCACGGCTTCGATCTGGCCGCGCTGCGCGGCAAGGTCGTGATCGTCGACTTTTGGGCCACGTGGTGTCCACCGTGCCGCGCGGAAATGCCGATTCTCGATGCGTTCTACCGGCGTTATCATGGTCAAGGGCTCGAGATGATTGGCCTGAGCGCCGACCGGCCGCACGATCGGGCCGAGGTGGAGAAGCTGATGCAGTCGTTCAGCTATCCGGCGGCCATGTTGAACGATACGAAGGTCAACGGCTTTGGCGCACCCAACGCTCTGCCGATCCTCTTTGTCATCGATGGCAACGGCGTTGTGCGCGCCAAGCTCACGCCCGACCAAACGCCGGTTACAGAGAAGAGTCTCGCCGACGTCGTGCTCCCGCTGCTGTCTGAGGAACCTGCGACCCACCTCCACCGGATCGGGGAAATTCCACCGACCCCCATTTAGCAGCGCAGCCGCAGGCACGATCAACTTCGGGCCGAGAAGCACCTCTCGATCCACGGCTTGGCAACACCGGGTTTGCGCCGGTCGATGACGGCTCCACCGCGGGTCAGTCGCGCCCGACGTGCTCGGCGAACATGTTGCTCCGCGTGAAGACCACCTGCACGGCGTCAATGACCTCCGGGCTGGTTGCATCCGGTTGCCCCGTGCCCGTCACGCGGTCACCGAGCTGCAGGTCGGTGCATTGCGCCGTAGCCTGGTTGGCGCTGGTGATGACGGTCGTCGGCAACAGTTGCACCGAGATCGTCCCGGTAATGTCCGACAGCTGCAACGTGCCGCTCGTACAATCGACCGCTTGCACGAAGCCGAAGAATCGCAGTGCGGGGGCCGGCTGCGTTGCGGTAACCACGATGCGCGTCGCATCGATCGTGCCCGGCGTGTCCAAGCTCAGCTGACCTTGCCCTTGCACCTGGTTGCCGAGCGCCAGATCCGTGCAGGTCAACATGCCGCCCTTCGGCCCGACGATGCGCGTCATGTTGGAGAGCTGCAGGCGGGTGCGATGAAGCGAGTCGTCGATCACAATGAACCCGGTGTTGCAGTCGAGGCCCGCGATACTCCCCGCAAACGGCGCCTGCTGTATCGGCTCCGGCCCCGAGGGCGGCGCGCCCGGCGCGATCGTCACGGCCAACGCCGTCACCGTCTGCGCGGTCTGCAGTTGCACCAGGCCGTCGATGGCGACGGTTTCGCCCTCTTGAATGTCCTCACAGGTCGCGCCTTGTCCATCGTCCTGCGCGATGCTGGTCGCAGCCACGAGCAACACCGTGAATTGCTGGCTCGGGTGCTGCCCGGTTTCCACCGTCATCGCCTGATCGTTGCAGTCGATCGCCGCCACACGGCCGCGGAGTCCGAATTGCTGCACCGCCTGGGCCTGGACGCCGCTTTGCGCCAACTCGATGTCCTGCAAAACGACCGCGGCGCCGGTGGGGACATCCAGCTGCTGGGTCACCTGAAACTGGGGCGTGGTGAAGCGCAAGGTGATCGTCCCGGAAAAGCCGCCGCTGAGCTGGAAGTTCCCGGCACCATCGACAGCGGTCGCAAGGCCCGCGACCTGATCGATCGACACGCGGACGGCGGGCAGCGCCGCCGCCGCGCTCGGGGCAGGAGTCGTGCTCGCCGTTTGCACGTCGATGATGTCGCCGCTAATCGATGCCGACGTCGAGGAGATGCCGGTGCCGACAGGACCGCCGTCTGCGGAACAACCGAGTGCGGCGACCCACGCGAGCACCCATATCTGACGAACCCATTTCATCGCGACCTCCGGATGCGACCGGGTGGCCGTCGCGGCGCACTCACGTCCTGGAGGGAACCGGGCGGCGCGGCCTCCTCCTCGAAATAGTACGTGCCCAAGACCACCCGCATCCGTTTGCCACCGGGCGCGCCCGGGTTGCGGTCGCGATCGTACGAGGCCAACAGCGTATTGGCACGCCGAATGAATTCCTCACCCACTGCGCTCGCCGCGGCGCGCAGTTTGGCCGGCGCGTCGGCACCAATGTTGTCGTACACGACCTTGCGTTGCAACCGGGGTGCGTCCGGATGCTCGATGTTGTGCATGATCGTCGCGAATAGCTCGGCGGGATCGGAGCCCAGAAGCGTGAGCTTCGACTCCAGATTCTCGACCGGGATGTGCGCCTCCCGCTGCAGGCACACATCGCCGTCGGGCAGCAACTCGACGTTGCCCTGACGGAGTAGCTCATCGAGGACCGAGCGCACGGGGATATCGACGCCGAGACTGCGCACCAGTCGCGCAAAGCTCGCAGCCTTGGCGTCCTCGCTTTCGTACGGCAGGCGACGTGCTTTGCCGTTGCGGTCGCTGTATGGCGGGCCGGCCATCCAACGTCCGATCACGTGTGTCACCAGCGTTTCTTCCACATCCACGCGCTTGTGGACTGATTTCTGTTGGCGACGCAATCGGGCGATTTCCTTCCGATTCAAGCCGGTCACGAGCGCCAGTCGGCTGTCGGTTTGTCGCTTGAACGGCAGGGAAAACTCCTTTTCGGCGACATCGAGGTACACCGCCTTGATGATCTCGGTGAACACCGGGAAGGAGATTCCGTAGTCGATCAGCTGCCGGACCACGGGTCGCATCATCCGTTGGATCGCGTCGGCGAATCGTTCTTTGAGCGCACGCGGCAACATCGTCGAAGTTTCGGGAGTTCTCCTAGCACGTTTCACCCCGTCGGGCGGAATGCTGCCGACGATGATCCGCCCGGCGGGGAGGCACTCCGGCTCGTCACTGGTCGATCGGTGCCCGCGTGACGAATCGGCACGCCCGGTGACACCAGGACGAGCCGATTCGACACGCGGGTGAGGCGACTGCGCCGGGGGGGGCCGTCAGCCTCCGGTTGTCGGCGACGGAGACGCAGTCGGCGTGGGCGTATCGGGAAGCGGCGTGGGCGTGACCAACGGGCACGCGCTCGTGCACCCTTGTGCCGTGCTCGTGCAGCTCTTTGATTCCTGCCGTTCCGTGCTCTCGCACGTGCTCTCACATTGCAGCGCCGCCTGCCGCGCCGTCTGGCACGCGGGCGTATGGTGCTGGCCGGTGCAGGTGGTCTGCGCCGTGGCCTGAAGGGTCAGACACCCGGCTTGGCAGCCCTGCGCGGCCGTACCCGCCGCCGACTGACATTGCTGCAAGGTCGTGATACAGCCCGACTCGCACGTCGGATCCGGCACGCCGGCGGCGGGCGTGGCCCCGGCCGGACAACTCGTTGCACATGCCTTTGTCGTGGTCTGACACGCACTGACCCCGGCGCTATAGGCCTGGCGACACGGCTGCACGCATGTCCCCACGGCCTCCTCCGCGGTCTCGCAGGTCGGCGTCGCTGCCGACGATCCGCTGCAGGCGGACTGCGCCGCGCTCAATGCGCTGCTGCAGCTCGTACTGACGCACGTCTCAAGCTGCGTAAACGCCGTCGAGTTGCATGCCATGCCCGTCGCCCGACAGGCCGACACGCATGCGGCGTTGGGCGGGGCTGTGCCTTGGCCCGGACCTTCGTGTCCGCGGCCGAAATCGAATCCGAACCCCCCGAAGCCGCGGCCGAACGCGCCGCTTACCAGCGGGCCCATCAGCAGCCCGGTCAACACCACCGTGCACATCAATGATCGCCTTCTTGTCATGGTTCCTTCTCCTTCTTGACCAACTGTATTCCTTCGAACCGACTTGCCCGGCTGATCAGCGCCGGCGCTGCCGGTGGCCCGCGCTCGCGCGTGTAAACGTCGTCGGTACCGATCATGAAAATGGGATATATTCCCATTTTAGAGGGAAAGCAAGCCAACAAATTTTCGGTCGTTCTTAACCAGACGCTCGCGGACGGCGTCTCACGCTCACGAAGGTGTGTGGTCTGGATGTCGAGCAAGCGCTTTGGGTGGCGGAGAGCCGCGGGCTGTGTCTCTGCATGTGTGTTGATGATCGGCGCCTTGTCCGCTTGCGGCAGCTCCGACAACACCCCATTGACGCCCAGGGCAACCTCTACGGCGCCGCCCACCAACGCACCCGCGGCGACGCAGACGGCGACCGCGGTCCCGAGCCCGACCGCGACGCAAAATGCCTCCGCTACCAGCACTCCATCGTCTACGGCAACCAACACGCCGCCACCTCTGCCCACCAACACATCAACGCCGGCCGCGACCAATACCGGTGTGCCAACGTCTACGAGGTCCCCGACTGTTGTTAGCACGGCGTCACCAACCGTCACGGCAGTGGCGACACCGATGATCTCGCCAACGATTCCTCCAACGGGCACGGCGACAGGCACGCCAACGGCCACGCCGACGTCCACTGCAACCTGCACGTCAACGACCTCGCCGACAAGTACTGCGACAGCAACGCCTTGCAGCTGCGACCCGCCGTATCAGTGCCACCAGGCGGGCACGTGCAACGGCGACGGCACCTGTTCCTACCTGCCCGTCTCCGACGGTACGGCGTGCACCAGCGGGGGGACTATCTGTGTGGCCGGAAATTGTACGCAACCGCCCCTGGCCTTGCTGACCGTGTCCTCGCTGATGTTGCGCCCGGTTTTCTCGCCGTCAATCTACGACTACGCGGTCGTCTGCAGCGCCGGGACGAACACCCTGACACTCGGCATGACGGCGATTGCCGGGGGAGCCGTTTCGCTGAGCGCTCCCTTCACCACCTCAGGGGCGCCATCCGCCTCGGTGCCTGTGTCGCTCACCGAGGATCAGGCCGCGGTGGTGCTGGCCCAGGACGCCACCGGGTTCACTCAGCAGTACTGGATCCGCTGCCTACCCCACGACTTTCCGCTCGTGGCCCCTATCACCTACCCTGCAGTCGGCAGCCCAACTCCCGGCTGGTATCTGATCGGCAACCTTTTCGCCGCCGCGGGATCTGGGTCCTTTGCCATGATCGTCGACGTGAACGGAACTCCCATCTGGTATCACCGTATTCCGTCAGCTGAGGCAAATGTCACCGTCGTCACGCCGCTCCCTGACTCGACGGTGGGGATCACGACCACATCCAACCCTTCCATCGGCACGCTCTACCATCTCAAGACATGGACGACCCAGGCCATCAGCACCGTCGGCATACCCCTGAACAACCACGAACTACTTTTGTTACCGAACGGCGACTTCATGCTCATGTCGTACCCGACCCTTACGGGGGTGGATCTCACCGGTCTGGAAACCTACGGTCCCAACTCCACGATCCTCGATTGCGCCGTGCAGGAGGTTGATCCTCAGGGCAACCTCGTGTGGGACTGGCGAGCGAGCAATCACGCCGATCCGGTCAAGGAGTCTGTCGTCCCGGCGGGCGCGGGCACGGCCGCGAGCCCGGCCGATGTGTACCACTGCAACTCGATCGACGTGAACGCCAACGGCGACGTGCTCATCTCCTTCCGGCACATGAATGCAGTGCTCCTGGTCTCGAAGACCACCGGAAATGTCTTGTGGAAGCTGGGTGGGACGCCGTACAACAAGGATGGCGCGCAGATTCTCACGATCCAAGGCGATCCGGAGGTGGCGTTCTACCTGCAGCACGACGCGCGCTTTCAGCCAAACGGGGACATCTCGGTCTTCGATGACCACTCGGCGGCGGCCGCTGTTCCTGGAGTGGCTCGGGGCGTCGAGTATGCGCTCGACCTCGGCGCCGGCACGGCCGCTGTCGTGTGGCAGTATCAGGGCGCCGCCAGCAGCGCCTTCCTGGGCAGCTTCCGCCGCTACGCGGACGGTACCAATTTGATCGGTTGGGGCGCCTACACCGGTCCCGCCAACCTTGCGTTCACCGAGGTCGACGCCGCTGGTCACGACCTCCTCGACATGGTGTTTGCGAGCTCGGGAAACTGGTCCTACCGAGCTGAGAAAGTCCCGATCGGCAGTTTCGATATCGATGTGCTTCGGGGAACCGCCGGGCTGCCGTAGTTCAGCCGGGCCCCGCTATCTCATCACTGCACAGAACATCCTGTACGATCAAGGCTCATGCTTGGGCGGCTCGCCCATATCGCCGAGCCGCTTCCCGGCGCGTGCCCGGGCGCGTGCCGCCTCGACGATCGCCGGCGGCACCGGGTCGGTCTTGGCCATGCCGAAGCGCAGCAGCGACGGGAAGACGAGACGCAGAAACCGGGCGGTGAGCAACATCGGGTTGCGCTTGGGGATCATGATCTCGAAGCGCCGTTTCTCGATCGCTTCGAAGATCGCGCCGGTCACGATCTCCGGCGGGTACTTGCGCCCGTTGTACGCCACCGGCTCGTCCTCCTTCAGCCAGACCTCGGTGTCGATCGGCCCCGGCGTGATCACCGCGACGTGGATGTTGGAGCCGGCGAGGTCGTTCCACAATGCCTCGCTGAAGCTGCTCATGGCGGCTTTGGAGGCGGCGTAGGCGGCCTCGCGCGGCGGCGCCACCTTGGCGGCGAACGACGACACGTTCACGATCGTTCCGCCGCCGGCGCGCAGCATGTAGGGGATGGCGACGAAACTGGTCCACACGCTGGACATGAAGTTGACCCGCATGACGAAATCCGCCTCTTCCGCGGACATGTGATAGATCTGCTTGTGCTTCGAGACGGCGGCGTTGTTGATGAGAATGTCGAGACGCCCGTGGCGCTCGACCGTGCTGTCCACCACGCGCTCGGCGAACGCGCGCTCGCCGAGATCGCCGACGAGGTAGGAGGACTGCGCGCTGTGCGGCTGGCACTCGTGCATCAGCTGCTGCAGCTGCGGCGCGCGGCGCGCCACGCCGATCACGGTTGCGCCGCGCCGTGCGAAGGCGCGCGCGGTGACGTACCCGATCCCCGACGACGCCCCGGTCACGATCACCACTTTGTCACGATAGTCCACGTTGCCTTCTCCCGCTGGGGCCGACTATATCGCGCCGGCCGGACCGAGAATGCAAGAGGCAGCGGCACCGCCGCACGCGGCGCGAAGATTTCACCCGGCTGACCCGCCCGGCTGCCGGCTCTTGACACGCAGGGTTCAAGGCATCTATCGTGCCCGCGCTAAATTCTTCCGGACAGAGTTCATGACTGGGGTGATTGCCGTCCCGCATTCGACAATGTGAGTACAGAGCAATTGCGAGGTGCATTGATGAGAACAACGTACAGGCATGCTTTTGGACTTGTTGTCGCAACGTTCGGTCTGACCGCGCTTTGCGGATGCGGCAGCTCGTCTTCGGCACCAACGGCGACGGCGACGCCCCATCCGGCCACGGCCACCGCCACAGCAACGCCGACGCCGACGCTGGGCCCGCAGATCTTCGTCTATTGGGACCAAAATGAAGAAGAGGATGCGCTCACGCCCGACGGGCAGCTGGCGCAACTCGTGACGCCGTGGGATCCCAACGGCCAGATGGCGATCTTTCCTGACGAGTCTGGCCGCTTCGTGATCCCCTACGACCCCACGCTACCCAGCCAACACAACGCGGGAAGTTTCCGGCCGGTGAAGTATCCGCCCATCGGTCTGGCCGTGTACGACCGGCTCGGGAACTTCACCGGGCAAACCATCTTCGTACCCGGACCGTTCGCCGGCGGAGACTCACCGCCGACCGCAGATGGAATTTACAACGACAACAGCACGTATGCCGGGGCCGTCTTTGATGCACATGGAAACTTGTTCGCCGGAGACATCGCGCAAGGCCAAGGCAACGAGACCGTGGCCGACCAAGGACGCATCGTCGAATGGTTTCCGCCCGACTATACGTCCTACTGCATTATCATCGGCCCCACCACGGGCGGGGTTGGTCCGCATCACGTCAACGGCTCCGGCGGCCTGGAGGACCCCGGGCTCATGGCCTTCGACCCAGCGGGCAACCTCTACGTCCCCGAGTCGGGCAGATCACAGGTCCTGCGCTTTGACCACAGCGTGCTGCCGACCAGCGTCGATCAATGCGGCGCCGATGGGTTGCTCTCGCCCCCCGCGCTCCCCACGGTCTTCATCAAGCCAGGCGCACTCCTGGGTCCAGCCGGCATCGCCCGCGATCCCACGTGCAGCACCGACACCGCCAACTGCTGGGCGGTCACCAACGTCATCTCCGGTGCGATCAGCGGCAATGCCGTCGCGTGGTTTGATGACTCGGGAACGCAGATCACTGCTGCACATCCGGGACCGACGGGGCAAGCCAAGGGACCGGTCCCGAAGAGCGGAGGCTTGAGCCCGTACGGCATCGGCATCACGCCCAGCGGGGACGTGTATTTGATCGACATCGCCCTGACCTGCAACGGCAGTGGTTGTGGGACGATCAGCAGGGGAGGTGGTCTCTACAAGGTGACATTCACGAACGGGAAGCCGTCAACACCGGTCAAGATCACGGGTGGGATGGATTTCCCGACCAGCATCACACTCTGTGACGCTAGCAAACACGTCTGCCCGGTCCCGCAGCAGCCGCTCTTACCGACGCCCACACCGTGTAGCGCGTGCACCCCGACGCCGACACCTCTGTGTGGGGTCACCGATTCCCCCTGCACGAGCAACGAGGATTGCTGTAGCGGACAGTGTGTGTTCCAGAACGCGTGTCAGTAGCACCGCCGTCGTCCTGCAGCGTGGCCATTCCCCGACGGAGCCCGGCGCCTTGATCTGAGGCGCCGGGCCGCCGGGCGGCGACGCCCGCGTGCTGCTGCCCGACGAGCCGACGCCACGGCAAATGAGCGGGCGCTTCTTTGTGCGACACCAGCTCGATCCTGCGGCGATCGATACGTACGTCAAAGCTCCCGCTCCCGATGAGCGGCTTGGGCTCGCGCGACGGCTGCTCCAGGGGCTGCCGGAGGCCGAGTAGATTCGGCACTGAGGCCGTCACCGAGGCCTTGTCGGGGTAGGCCTGCTCCGGTACAAGCCAACACGACGGATGGGATTCTCAAGGGAGCGGATACATGACGGCATTGCGTGGTGGCTTGACTGCGTCGGTATTGTTCTTCAGCTGCCTTTTCCTGTCCGCCTGTGGCAGTAACAACATCTCCGCGAACGCGCCGACGGCGACGAGCCCGCCCACAGCAACGCTTACGGTGACGAAGACCCCGACCCCGAAGGCAACGTCGAGTAATACGCCGACCTTCGCGACCACCGTTCCGCCAACCGCGACGCTGACGCCGACCGCAACTGCCACCGCAAGCACCACACCGACCGCGACGCTCACAAGCACGGTGCCGCCGACGCGCACGCCGACGACGGCGCCGACGGCGACCGATACGCCGACGCGAACCGCAACCGCCACGGCGAGCCCAACAGCCAGCGCCACGCTGACGAGCACGGTGCCGCCGACGAACACGTCGACGGCAACCGATACACCCACCGCAACGGCGACGCCGACGGACACGTCGACAGCAACCGATACGCCTACCGCAACGGCGACGCCGACGGACACATTGACGGCAACCGATACGCCCACGGGAACGGTCACGGCATCACCATCCGCAACATCCACGCCCCATGCGCAATCCGTGGCTCGGCAGTGGGACGAGGAGATCCTCTCGGCCATCCGCATCGATTTGCCCCGCCCGCCCATCCATGCCCGCAATCTGTTCCACTTCTCGATTGCCATGTGGGACGCATGGGTGACGTATGACCCAACGGCCCTCGGCTACCTCACGACCGAGAAGCACACGTCAACGAACCCCGATGCCGATCGGGCGGAGGCGATCAGCTACGCCGCATACGGAGTGCTGTCGGAGCGCTACAGCTCCACGCTCTCGGTCGGCTTCAAGGCCTCTCTTGCGTCGTTCACCGCGCGCATGATGGCCCTCGGCTACGACCCGAGCATCACCACGACCACCGGCGATACGCCGGCCGCAATCGGCAATCGGATCGCGCAGGCAGTCATCGCCTACGGCCTCAACGACGGCTCGAACGAGGCCCACAATTACGCCGACCCGACATACATTCCCGTGAACCCCCCTCTGATCGTCGCCCTTCCGGGCTGCACGATGAACGACCCGAACAGCTGGCAGCCACTCGCCCTTACCCATCAGGTCACGCAAAACGGCATCCCGATCCCGGGCAACGTCCAGGTGTACGTCGCCCCGCAGTGGGGCAGTGTCCTACCCTTTGCCGCGAACCTCAGTGAGCTGCTCCCGGGCCCGCCCCCTCGGCTGCACGACCCGGCGTCCGACGCGGATTTCAAGCAGGCCGCCGTCGACGTGATCCGGGCATCGAGCAACATGACGCCAGACGACGGCGTCACCATGGATATCTCGCCAGCCTCCTTTGGCAACAACCCGCTGGGGACGAACGACGGCGGTGGCTACCCGACGAACCCGGCCACGGGGGAGCCGTACACTCCCGAGATTGTGAAGCGCGGCGACTTCAGACGCGTGATCGCCGAATTTTGGGCCGACGGGCCGAATTCCGAGACACCCCCCGGGCATTGGAACGTCATGGCAAACAACGTCTCCGACAGCCCGCAGATCGAGAAGCGGATCGGCGGCACCGGCCCGATCGTGAACGACCTCGAGTGGGACGTGAAGCTTTACTTCGCGATGAACGCGGCGCAGCACGACGCGGCCTACGGCTGCTGGGGAACGAAGCGCATCTACGACTCCACCCGCCCGATATCGATGATCCGTTACATGGGCGAGCGTGGGCAGTCGTCGGACCCGACAGGCCCGTCGTACGATCCCGACGGACTGCCGCTCGTGCCCGGACTCATCGAGGTGATCACGACCGAGTCGAGTGCCCCGGGCGGGCCGCACGAAGGCCTGCCGGTTGGCGAGATCGCGATCTTCGCGTGGCCGGGCGGGCCGGCGGACCCGACGACGCAATACAGCGGCGTGCAGTGGATACGCGCGAAGAATTGGGTGCCGTATCAGAAAGACACATTCGTCACGCCGGCCTTCGCGGCCTTCACGTCGGGCCACAGCACCTTCAGCCGCGCCGGCGCCGAGGTACTCGCGCACTTCACGGGCTCACCGTATTTTCCGGGTGGTCTTGGGAGTTTCTTCGCTCCCAAGGACAACTTCCTCAAGTTCGAGATCGGCCCGAGCAGCGACATCCAACTCCAGTGGGCGACGTACTACGATGCCGCCGATCAGGCGGGGCAGTCGCGAATCTGGGGCGGCATTCACATCCTGGAGGACGACTTCAACGGTCGCATCATGGGGTCAACGATCGGTAACAACGTTTACAACAAGGCCCGCACGTACTGGGAACCTGGCGCGGCCGCCACCGTAACACCAGGTTCGACGTTGACGCCCACCACTGTGTCGAATGCAACCCCGACGAGTGCACCGGTTGCGACAAACACGGCGACCTCGGCGGGTACCGTGACCGCCACCGTCTCTGCAGCTGTGACGCCGACTGCCACTGCAACGAGCGCGTTGATCGTCACGCCGACGCCGATTCCCGCCGGTCAGGTTCATCAAGTGCTCCAGAACCTGTCGGGCGCGCTGCTTTCGATCACCGGAACATCCGCCGCCGACGTCTACACGGTCGGCGCCGACGCAAATGACGGTACAGGTCCAATGGTGCTCCACTACAACGGTCAAACCTGGCAACGCCTCAACACCGGCGTCAGCTCTGGCGGATTGTGGTGGATCAGCGTGACGCCGATCGACGGCGACTTCTATATGGCCGGCGATCAGGGGTTGATCCTGCGCTACACGCCGTCAACCGGCGTGTTTCAGAAGCAAGTGACGCCGGGCAATAGTCAGACGCTGTTCGGTATCTGGGGATCCGACGCCAGCCACATCTGGGCGGTCGGCGGTGACCTGTCCAATCAGGATACCGGCGGAGTGGTGTGGCGCTTCGATGGGACGACGTGGAGCGTCGACACCACGCTGGCCAGCGCTCGCCCGGCGGGGATCCCGGCCCTCTACAAGGTCTGGGGACGCAGCGAGAGCGACCTGTATGTGTGCGGTCGTCTCGGTGTGATCTTTCACTTCGACGGCACGCAATGGACGCAGGCCACCGTCGATACCGGCGGCGCCGATCCGCAGGATTTGCCGCTGTTCACGGTGCACGGCAACGCGACTCAAGTTGCCGCCATCGGCGGTTTGATCAACGGCGTGATCTACGAGTTGCAGGGCAGCACGTTCGAAAACCGTGCGGCGCCGGGGCTGCCGCAGATGAACGGCATCTTCTTGCGGCCCGACGGGACCGGAGTGGCGGTCGGCGTCGCGGGCGCCGTGGCCTTTCGCGACGCCAGCGGCTGGCAACTGCAGCAGCCGGGCCTCAACACTATCCTCGATCTGCACGGCACCTGGTCTGACCCTGACGGCGGCGTATGGGCGGTCGGAGGCGATCTCACCACCAATCTCGACCAAGGCATGGTGGTGTATGCCGGTAGTGCGACAATCGGTAGCACCATCCTTGACGGGCAGTAAGCCTGAGCTGTCATGGAGGTAAGCCTATCCCGAATTGGTCGCCGCCCGCCTCGCGCACCCGCCCGATTCGGGCAGCTTTGTCGGCCACTCCGAGCGGACACCGCCATGCCACGCTTTTGGGACGTGCGTTGGGGCACGCTCGCAGAAGAGTGAGCCTTTCGATGTCACGCGTTCCCCGCTTCCTGCTGCTCGCAACGCTGGCCTGGACCGTTCTGACGCTGCCGGGGCTGGTTGCGCCGCCAGCACTGGCAATGGTCGTGATGCAGCGCGACTTCCCCGAGCTCGTGGCGCGCGCCGAACAAGTCGTGGTCGGGACGGTCACAGCGATCACGCAGGGCCAGGATGAATCCGGAGCTCCGTCGACCTTCGTCACCTTCTCGGATCTGACCGTGCTCAAGGGGGATGCGGGTGCAACGTTGACCTTGAAATTCTACGGCGGTGTGGCCGGCAACGTCGCGGTGATGATTCCGGACATGCCGACCTTCACGCTCGGCGAGCGTGACGTCGTGTTCGTCGCCGGCAACGGCCCAACGGTATGCCCGCTCGTCGGCGTCTGGCAAGGGCGTTTTCACGTGCGCCACGACGAGACCCGTAACACCGACGTCATCGAAGACAGCGACCACACTCCGGTCACCGGCTTGGTCGGGCGCAAGTTGCAGCGCGCGCCGCTACGCGCCGCCGCGATCACGCTCGACGTCTTCCGCCAAATGATCGCCGACGAGCTGGCGCAACCCAGTGGCCCGCTCATGCCGGGGAGGTGAAGCGTGAAACGGTACGGCAACGGGGCTCTCGGCGTGCTCGCGTTCGTCACGGTTGGGCTTCTCGGCTCACTGCTGCTGCGTGATGGCGTGGCATATGGGTTCTTCTGTTTGAAGCCATGCTTGGGCGGTTCAAACACGGGCGCCCGCTGCACCGATGATTCCGATTGTCCCGGCGGTCAATGTGCGCCGTACTGCTTGCATTGGACGCAAGGCAGCGCGACGCTCGATTCGTTCCTGGGTACCCCGACCATGACGTTACTCAACGGTACACTGACGTGGGACGAGAACGCCTACAACGTCGCACAAGATTGGAACGCGGCCGGCACACCTTTTCACTACACCGTGGACCTGGAGGGCACGCTCAACGAGCCTTGCGGATCGCCGGGTGCCGCGCATGCGTGTCCCAACAGCGGTCCGGTAAACGACAATCCTGTGGTCTTCCGGAGCAGCTTCTGCGGACTAGGCTTCAATGACATCGTCGCCCAGACGAACAACTGCTACGACATCGGCACTGGAGCGATGCTCAACGCACCGGTGTTCGTAAACAGCACAGCCCCGTGGAACGCGTACGATGGTGACATCATCTTTACCGCGGACGGCGAGGCGCTCAACGACATCCGGCGCGTGGTACTGCACGAGTTCGGTCACGTTCTCGGCCTCGACCATCCCGATGATCACGGGCAGAGCGTCAGCGCGATCATGAACAAGCACGAGAGCGATCTCGATCGTCTCCAATCCGACGATCTTGGCGGCATCCGCTCCCTGTATTCGCAAAGCAGCGCCTCTGGATCCGGCGGACCTGCCGGTTCCAACATCAACTCCTGCCAACTTGACGCACACGGTGGAGCGCCGCGTGGCTGGATACTCTGGTGGCTCCCGGCAATCGCCGGCGTGCGCGTCCGGCGCTGGTGCCGCAAACTGCCGTAGGGCTCAGCATACCGCCAACTGGTGAACGTGCCGTCCACCCATCAACGCGGCGATGCTTGCGAGTCGATCCGGGCAATCATCGTCGCGTACGACACCATCTGCAGCCGGCTCCGTATGCACCGTGCAGAACCATCGAGTCCACCGCGCCGGGCATGACGTTTTGAAATGTGTACTAGAATGACGGCAAGATGTCCGATATATGGTTGGCAGAGAAGTCGATGCTCCGCCGGCTGCTGTCTTCATCCGCCCGCTGTTCGCTGGTTGTCGTGATTTTCGCGCGGGCTATTTCGGTCTGCGCACAGAGCGGAGGGTTCGATGCCAACGGTCAATGCGTCGGCGACCGGAACGGCGACGGCGTGGTCACGGTCGATGAAATTCTGACCGCCGTGACCAATGCGCTGAACGGGTGTCAATTGGTTCCCATCACCTTGCAATTTCGTGGGATGGTCGGGAGCCAAACGTTCGGCTGCGGCAACACCTACCACAACATCGGAATCACCCACGCCGACTT